>Ga0194120_10000659_pt1 | contig 64738 bp, 46 predicted proteins | sample TA2MahCa65mmetaG_FD_148642 | JGI IMG/M metagenome (GOLD analysis project Ga0194120, IMG submission 148642) | Freshwater microbial communities from Lake Tanganyika, Tanzania - TA2015019 Mahale Deep Cast 65m | ecosystem: Environmental > Aquatic > Freshwater > Lake | place: Tanzania: Lake... | reverse complement strand
CATCCTTCTCGATCGCGAGGCGCTCCACGCGCTCCTCAAGTTCGGTCAGATCAGGTGGCTTGGTCATGCTCTTCAGGCGAAGGCGTGCACCCGCTTCGTCGATCACATCGATCGACTTGTCCGGTTGAACGCGCCCGGTGATGTAACGACCCGAGAGTTCGACCGCCGCCCTCAGTGCCTCGTCCGTGTACCGCACGCGGTGGTGGGATCCGTATCTGTCGCGCAGGCCCTTGAGGATCTCGAGGGTCTGCGCCGCCGATGGTGGCTCGACTGCGATCGACTGAAATCGCCGCTCCAGTGCCGCATCCTTCTCGATGTACTTGCGGTACTCGTCGAAGGTCGTGGCGCCAACGCACTGGATCTCGCCGCGCGACAGCGCCGGCTTGAGCACATTGGACGCATCGATCGCACCCTCGGCGCCACCGGCGCCGACAAGCGTGTGCAACTCATCGATGAAGAGGATCACATTCTTGGCGCGGCGCACTTCGTTCATGACCGCCTTGATGCGCTCCTCGAACTGACCGCGGTACTTGGTGCCCGCGACCATCGCCGCGAGATCGAGCACCACAAGCCGCTTCTCAAAAAGCAGATCAGGCACCTCTTGCGCGATGATGGCCTGCGCAAGACCCTCGGCAATCGCCGTCTTTCCGACGCCCGCTTCACCAAGCAACACCGGATTGTTCTTGGTTCGACGGCAGAGCACTTGGATGAGCCGCTCGATTTCCTGATGGCGTCCGATGACCGGATCGAGTTCGCCGTTGCGGGCGAGTTCGGTCAGGTCGCGACCGAAGGAGTCGAGGGCAGGGGTCTTGCTCTTGGTCGCACGCCGCACGCCCGGCTCCCGTTCGCCTGGTCCCGCCTCGCCCGCTCCCGCTTCTTGCTGCCCCTGCGGCGTCTCTTCTTCACTCTCGCCGCCCGCACCAAGCAGGTTGAGAACCTCCTCACGGACGTCCTCCAACTTCAGTCCAAGGTTCACAAGCACTTGTGCAGCCACGCCATCCTGCTCGCGCAGCAGACCGAGCAGCAGATGCTCTGTGCCGACATAATTGTGATTCAGATTGCGCGCTTCCTCGATCGCGTATTCGAGCACCTTCTTCGCGCGCGGGGTCTGCGGCAATTTGCCCATGGTCACCATCTCGGGACCGCTCTTGACGAGTTTCTCGACTTCAAGCCGCACTTTGCGCAGATCGATGCCGAGATTCTTCAGCACATTGGCGCCGACACCAGATGCCTCCTTCACGAGTCCCAGCAGAATGTGCTCGGTGCCGATGTACTCATGGTTGAAACGCTGCGCCTCTTGATTGGCGAGCGCCATGACCTTGCGTGCGCGATCGGTCAGTCGTTCAAACATGGGGAACCTCCTGTTGGTGAATCGCTGATCCTACGACCCTCAACCTCATGCCGCCGAACGACTCCCAGCAGGCGGCACTCATCAGCAGCACAACGCTGCCAATGAACTATCGGATTCGCCCGCCCGACACTCAACCCGTGCCGCAGAGATTCTTGGACACAAAGTTGGGGAGAAGCGGGTGCGGTGCACCAGCAAAACAAGTGCCAAAATCCGTCCAACCCGTGGTTTGCGAGAGTATGGAGCGTCCGAGGCGGCGTTTTCGCTCAGGTGGCGTCTGGCGTTTCGGTCGTGCCATTCAACAGGCGAATCTGCCGAGTTGCTCGGGCGGCGACCTCGTGGTCGTGGGTCACCATGACGATGGTCAGGCCTTGCTTGTGCCGTTCGGCGAGGAGGTCGAGGATGCCCGCTCCCGTCGCGGCATCCAGATTGCCTGTCGGTTCGTCAGCCAGCAGCACGGCGGGGCGATTGATCAGCGCACGTGCGATCGCCACGCGTTGGCGTTCACCACCCGAGAGTTGCGACGGGCGGTGCGTCAAGCGATGACCGAGACCGAAGGCGCCAAGCAAGGCTTCTGCGTCTTGGCGAACGGCCGTGCGTCCCTCCGAGCGCGCGCCGAAGACGAGCGCCGGCAGCAGGGTGTTCTCCAGAACATTCAACTCCGGCAGCAGGTGATAGAACTGAAAGACGAATCCGATGTCACGGTTGCGGTAACGGTCGAGTGCCGAACCAGGCTGCAGGGAGATGGGTTCCCCACGGAAGTGGATTTCACCTTGCCCAGCATCGGGGCGATCGAGACCGCCGAGCAGGTGCATCAGCGTGCTCTTGCCCGACCCGGATGAGCCGAGTATCGCGAGCCACTCGCCGCTGCGCACCGCCAAGTTGACGCCACGCAGAACTTCGACGCCGAGCGCGCCGAAGCGGTAGGTCTTGTGCACGTCGCGCGCGTCGAGCAGCGGCAGATCAGCCATAGCGAAGTGCCTCCACAGGGTCGATGTCCGCAGCCTTTGCCGCAGGAATCGCGGAACCAATCACACTGAAGAGCACGCCACCCACGGCGGTCGTTCCAGCCGCCCACCAATCCACCTTGTCGGGCACGAGCGTGAAGTAGTAGATGCTCGGATCCCAAATCAGTGTCCCGTGGTGCAAGGTCAGACCGAGCGCGGCTGCGCTCAACACGATCGTGCCCAGTGTCCAAAGCAGTGTGGGCAGGAACTTTCGACGCAGCGCCGTCACACAGAGCCCAACGGCGCATGCCGATGCAAGACACCATGCGGTGACGCGGATTGCAAGCGGCGCGTCGCTGCCGATTGCTTCATGGATCGGATTCACATTCGTGACGATCGCCCAGGCCAACAGAACGCCGAGCGCACTTCCAAGCGTTCCGATGATCAGTCCATAGCGCAGGAAAATCCACATGACACCCGTGCGCGATGCGCCAACGCTTCGGAGAATGCCGATGTCGCGTGTCTTTTCAACGACGATCGCCCAGAAGATCGACAGGATCAGCCCAGCGCACACGAGATAGATCAGCGAGAACAGCACGCGCATCATCTCTCGCTCCTTCTCGACTGGGATGATCAGATCGCGCAGCTGCTGCTCCCACGTCAAGACCTGCACGAAGCGAGGCATGGAGGCGGTCCGCGAGCGGTCCGCTTCGATGCGGTCTGCGAACGCGTCGTACGTGGCCTGCACGCGATCCCGCAGCGCATCCGCCGAGCACCCCGGCTTCGCACGCAGCAGCAGTTTGGTGACGCGCGCCGGTGTCCGCCCGATCACGGGGTAATTGCCCGAAGCGTCGGGATCCGCCGTCAAGTCGTACAGCGGTGCCTCATCGAGTCGAAGCAGTCGCTGTCCCTCCTGCAGCGGGATGTAGACACGATTGCGGTCGACTTCGAAAAGTCCCGTCTGCACTTCGTTGACGACGGGAAAAATCTGCTCCCGCGGCTCGGCGATCTTGCCCTTCCCTGAGACGGGTACCACCGTCAGGGTGACCTCCAGCCCGGGCATGAACCACCCATACCGAGGCAAGTAGGAACCATCGCGCTGACGGGCGTTTCCGACGGACACATGCATGCCAAGTGCGATGCCTGGGGTGTTGGTGCTCGACTGCAGCAGCCGCTTGCCATCCTCAAGGATGGTTGGATCGAGCGCACGGCGCGGATCGTCGGGTGCCATCGCGTCTGCGGCAGCCGCATCCTTTGGCGCACGCCAGTAGAGGTCATCGGCGAAGTCCGTGACGCCTGCAAGAGAAGCGGGATCGACCGCCCACACCTGCACATGTGCGGTCTCCTTCTGTGGACCTGCGGGATAGGGCATGCGGAGCAGCCCGATGGTGTCGATCAGCGGCGTCGCGCCCGCGACTTCGGGAAGCGCGCGCAGTTCCGCGAGCAGCTCTTCGGCGTACGGCATGCCGCCGATCCCCGATGACACGATCACATCGCCCACGATGCTGCGTCCGGATGCCTTCAACATGTCGAGGAACCCGCTCATCACGGACACGACCGTGATCACGAGCGCCACGCAGAGCGCGACCGCGGCGACGGCGATCACGGGGATCAGCCGTGATGTCAGATAGCGATTGGAGACGAGGGATGCGTACACGGTGGGGTCAACAGGCGGGCGAAACGCGGTCGAGTGGTGGACCTCCAATCGACAGCACCTCGACAGCGCCGACAAACTTCCTGGCACTGGGCGCGGCGAAGCCTGACTTCATGGCGACCATGGTCAGTGTGCGTGATGCGTGGACGGCGTCGCCGCCCGCGAAGGGTTCTCCGGAGTCCGCATCGAGACCGCTCGGCACATCGATGGCGATCACCTCCGCGCCCGAAGCTCGGCGGCTGTTCAGCCAGCGCACGGCAGCGCGCAGTTCGCCCTCGGGCGCACGCGAAATCCCAGTGCCGAGGAGCGAATCGACCAGCACGCAGTCGGGCGGGGAGGACCACGACTCGCATGCAGCCCACGGCAGAAGCAGATCGAGCCGACGCGCGGCCTCGTACATCACCGCCGCATCGCTGCCGGCTGTGGGCGGCAGCACTGCGCACGCGCGAGCCACGACACCGTGCGAATGCAGTGCGCGCGCGACCGCGTACCCGTCACCGCCGTTGTTGCCGGGGCCGCACAGGACAAGCACGCGCGGCGGCGGTGCCGAGAGCGTGCGGAGCACCGCGAGCGCGCACTCTGCTGATGCGTGCGCCATGAGTGCGAGCGACGGGATCGCCCAGTGCGTGCTGCACTGGCGGTCGTAGTCTGCCGCCTGACTGCGCGTGAATGTCGGCATCGGGAACGCCCAAGCGTACTCCGCCGACGGAGAGCGGTCGGGGGTAGCCTCTGCGGGATGCTGGTGGTTTCCGTCTGGATTTTCGCCGCGATGTCTGCCGCGGGCGGCTTCTACTGGCTGATCGTGCGCTGGCGTGTCCACCGCGACCGCAGCGGACGCCCCAACATGCGCAGCGGGATCGACCTGCCTCTCGATGTGTGGCCGACTGTTTCTGTGGTTGTTCCTGCCCACAATGAGGAGCAGCACGCCCCCGAGCTGCTGCGAAGCCTTGTGGCACAGTCCTACCCCGCAGCCCTCGAGGTGATCTTCGTGCTCGATCGCTGCACCGATGCTTCGCGCGCCGCACTCGAGCGCGAGTGGGCTCGGCATCCCGATGCCTCGCGCCGCGGCGTTTCACTTCGGATCATCGAGAACGACTCCTGCCCCCCGGACTGGGCCGGCAAGTGCAACGCTGCTGCGGTGGGCGCCGCCGCAGCCACAGGTGAACGCCTGCTGTTCACCGACGCGGACACGCTGTTCGATCCGCTGCTCGTGCGAGCGTCTGTCGCGCTGCTCGAAGATCGCGGACTGTCGCTGCTGTCGGCGCTGCCTGGTGTGAGCATCCGCCATCTGTTCGAGGCGACCGTGCAGCCGATGGCTGCGATGGAACTGATGAAACTCTTCCCCATTGCGCGGGCGAATGACGCGGCGCATCCACGCCCCTTCGCCAATGGGCAGTTCATGCTGTTCACACGCGAGGGATACGACGCGATCGGCGGTCACGCGGCGGTGAAGGACGATCTGCTCGAGGATCTGGCGTTTGCCAGAGCAGCGGTGCAAGTGGCGCACCTGCGCGCGGGGCTCTTCGTCGCCGATGACATGCTGCACGTGCGCATGTACGAGACCTACAAGCAGTTCCGTCATGGTTGGCGGCGCATCTTCATCGAGGCGTCGCGGCGACGGCCGTACAAACTTCGGCGCTACGCCACGGAGTGCCTCCTCGCGGGCGCCGGCGTCTTCATGGCCGCGTGGTTCAGTCTCGGCTGCGGCATCATCGCGCTGCGAAGCGGTGATGCGCCACTCGGTTGGGCGGGCATTGGCTGCGGTGCGTTCGCGCTCTGCATGCAGCAGGCAACCTTGATGCACATCTTTGCGCTCATCGGTGTCCCGCGCCTCGCCGCGCTGACCTGTGCGCACGGCTCCATCGCAGTGGCCGGCATCATGTGGCAAGCTGCGCGTGATCTTGTGGCGGGCAAACCCGTACGCTGGGGCGGGCGCGACTATGTGCTGACACCCGTGCGCGACTGACGCGTCGCGAGCGCGCACACCTGCGGCGGCAGCGTTCCCTGCCTATGCTCACGAGGTTCCCATGCGAATCCTCCTCACCAACGACGATGGAATCGAAGCGCAAGGCATCGAGGCGCTGCACCGCGAGATCGCATCGCTGGGCGAAATCTTCACCGTTGCGCCTGCGGGCGTGCAGTCCGCCATGAGCCACGGCATCACCTTCCACCGCGCGCTGATGACGCGCGAGGTGGCGGTGACCGACACATTCCGCGGCATCGCGGTCGATGGAACCCCAGCGGACTGCGTGAAGCTTGGGCTTCGAACGATTTGGCCCGAGCGTTTCGGTGCGGGCACTGCACCCGACCTTGTCATCAGCGGCATGAACGGCGGCGCGAATGTCGGGATCAACGTCATTTACTCGGGCACTGTGGCTGCCGCGATCGAGGCCGCCTTTCTCGGTGTGCCTGCGATCGCGGTCAGCCTGCATCTTGGCGACTTCTCGAGGATCGAGTGGCGGCGTGCTGCGCAGATCGCGCGCGCCGCGATCGACCGCGTGCTCGAGCATCCGCTCGACGCGCACCGCGTGGTGTCGATCAATGTTCCGCGGACCGAAACGCCCGATGCGCCGATGCCGCAGATCAAGGTGGTTCGCATGAACACCGCTGCCGGCATCGACCGCCACGAGCGGCGCGAGGCGCCCGATGGTCGTACCTACTACTGGCCGTGTGGCAGCGGCATGGAGTTCGTCCACACTGCGGAAGGCAGCGATGTCGAGGCGCTCATGGACCGCTTCGTGACGGTCACGCCGCTGTGGTACGACCTGACCGATGATGCGTCGCTCGGACTGTGGCGCAGCCGTCTGCAGCGATGACCGGACTGCGCGAAACCCGTTGCGTATCTAGTTGAGGATGAAACGCACACGGAAGGTGAGCGTCTTCCCGGGCGCAAGTTTGTCGAGTTGTGATCCCTTCGCGCGCCAGCGGTACAGCGCATCCAAGACCGGTCCATCGACATCTGGGTAGCCGCTCGACAGCAGCACCTTGCACGAGACGGGAACGCCGTCCTTGCCGAACAGGATCTCGCAGATGGGATTCCCAGGTCGTGTCGTCAACTGCGTCAGGATCGGCAGCGCGGGCTTCTTGGTCTTGATCTCGAGTCCCTTGCGTGCGAGCGGCTTGCCATTCTTCCAGAGTGATGGCGGTACATCGGCGATGCTCGTGGCATCCGACTCGCGGTCGGAGCGTTCCCCTTGACTCTGCCCCGGACCGACGCTGCCGGGAAGCCCAGCCGCTGGCGCAACCGATGGAGAGGTCGCCGGCTGCTGGGTTGGTGTCTGCGGTGCAGGCTGGGTGGGCGACTGTGATGTCGGTTGTTGCGGTGCCTGCGGTTGCGGTACCTGCGGAGCGGTCGCTGGCGGAAGTGCGGTTGCAGGCGGCGTTTCGGGGCGGGGTACTGGCTCTGGCATCGCGTCGTCGCGCTTTGGTGCAGTCGGGGGTAACTGCGCGGTTGAATTCGTTTGCGTTTCCTCGCGGCGCAGCGCGGGGGGCAAGACCGCATCCGTGCCATCGGGTGCAGTCGGCGGCAGATTGTCCGCCGTGGGCTGCGGCTCGAACCCCTTCGTGTCCGATGGCTCGGGCGATGGGCGCGGGCTGGCCGCGGACACCGCTTCGACGGGAGGTGTGGGCTGCGTCAGTTGCGCGGGCGGCTGCGTCTGTGCCGGCGCCGACGGAGGTGGCTCCGCGGATTGTGCACCGGATGCTTGCTCGCCTGCCTGCGGCGCGCCGCCACCGCCCGCGTCCTTTTCAGTGAACGCCGCCTGATCGGTCTCGCCGTGCGCAGCGAGATGCTGCTGGTACTCCTCGTACCCGATCCACGTCATCCCCTCGTCGGAGCCCTTCTCCATACCAGGGACCACTTCGTTCTCCTGCTCGCGCGCCGCGCGTTCCAGTTCTTCCTGCAGCGCCTTCGCAAGTCGCTCGCGCAACTTCTGCTCGGACATGCTCGAACCATCGAGTGACGAGTTCAGCGGACTTGCGCCGCCGACACCCCAAGATGCCTGCAGTGCAGGCACTGCAACGAGAAGATGCAGCAGGATGGCGATGACGAAACCGAAGAACAGCGGCGCGTTCTCGTGGCGAGCCTCGTTCACGGTGTTGGTGCCGTCGTTGCGGGCGCTGGCTGTGGCGCTGGCTGTGGCGCTGGCGGCGCAGTCGGTGGTCCAGTCGGCGACTTGTCATCGGACTCCATGGGCTTGCCAACGAAGTTGACGGAAAGCCCGCAGCCGCGCAGCTTGTCCCAGACCGCCTGCATCAGCGGCGCGCGGTCAATCGTTCCTTGACCATCCGCAACGGCGATGTAGATGACCGTCTTGGGATCCTCTTGCTTTGATTCCGCCACGCGCCCTGCAAGTTCCGTGAGCGCGCACGGCACGCGGTTGTAGAAGAGCTTGCCGTCGAGTGCGATCGAAATGGTGGCGGCTGGAGCGGGCTTCGCCGCCTGTCCACTCTGGAACTTGCGCAGTTCCATCGGGATGACGCTCACACGCACGGCGAGCGCCTGCGAGTAGATGAAGAACGACAGCAGGAACATCATCACATCGATGAGCGGGATGAGTTCGATCCGCGGTTCGTGTGCTGTTCGGCGGATGCGCATGGAACGGGTGAGTCCGCGCTTGAGCGCGTGTGGGAGGCTTTGGGGTGACTAGGCGCCTGTCTGCGCGGCGGCAAGCGCCGTGGGCAGGTCGTCGGTGAACTTGAAAAGTCGATCGAGTCCCGTCATCAGCAGGATGCTCCACACGCCATCCTTGACACCACACAAATGCAGTGTGGACTTGGACGCCGCAAGCACCTTCCGAAGCTGCAGGATCTGCGCGAGATTCGAGGAGTTGAGGTAGGTGACGCTTGAGAAGTCGAGGATCACATGGAAGTCCTTCGACTTGCCCTCCGACCGTTGCAAGAGCAGTTGCAGATCGTCCGTGAGACCAGGTTCGTCCGACAACTCACCGACAAGAACCGTTTCAGACCATTCATTCAGCGCCATGGCGCGATGCTACCACCCGAGTCCGCTCGGACCCAGCCGTTGAGTCGAGTCACGCTCCGTTGGCGGACGGACCATCCGCCCTTGTTGGGGGCAACCCTGCGGTTGGGGTGTTCGACAAGCTCCCGGCGGACGCCGCGTTCGCGTCCTGCGGCGGCTCATCCGCGCGGTCGAAGCGCGCCGCACCGACGAGGGCATCGTCATCCTGCAACTTGACCACGCGAACTCCCAGCGTGTTCCGACCGACGAGCCGCACATCGGCAGCACGGATGCGGACCACCATGCCGCCCTTCGAGACGAACATCAAATCGTCATCTTCGTGGATCGGATGCACGGCAACGACTCGACCATTCCGCTCATCGGTCTTGATGTCGATTCGCCCTTTGCCGCCGCGCGACTGCGCGCGCGTTTGTCCGTCATCCTGATGGACGAGATACTCGGTCATGTCCGTTCGCTTGCCGAAACCATGCTCCGTGCAGGTGAACAGCTGTGCCGTGTCGTCACAGCGCACAAGTCCGACCAGTTCATCGCCATCGGCAAGATCGATGCCCGCGACGCCCGCGGTGTCGCGCCCCATGACGCGGGCATCGTTCTCATCAAAGCGGATCGCCATGCCCTCGGCTGTCGCAAGCAGGATGTGGTCCTGCCCGGAAGTCTCGACGACATTCACGAGGCGGTCGCCTTCATTGAGCCGCACGGCAATGATGCCTGTGCGGTGAACATTGCGGTAGTCCTTCAACGAGGAACGCTTCACGCGCCCGTTCGCTGTGGCGAAGAAGAGGTAGTCCTCGCGCGCCTCGAAGTCGCGGATCGGCAGGTAGGCCACCACGTGCTCGCCCGCCTTCAGTTCGATCACATTCTGCACCGAGCGCCCCTTCGAGGTGCGGGACATTTCGGGGATCTGCCAGACCTTCGTGCGGTAGACGCGTCCCGTGTTCGTGAAGCACAGGAGGTCATTGTGCGTGCTCGCGATGAAGACGCGTTCGATGTAGTCGCCGTCCTTCGCATCGGATCCGCGGATGCCGATGCCGCCGCGCCCTTGCGTGCGGAACGTGTCCACGGGCAACCGCTTCACGAACCCCTCGTGTGAGACGGTCACCGCCACATCATGCTCTTGGATGAGTTCCGCGAGGTTGAAGTCGTCGGCTTCGCCCGCCTCGATCGTGGTGCGGCGCGCGTCGCCAAAGCGCTCCGCCAACTGCAGCACATCGGCGCGGATGATCTGCAGGATCAGCCTGTCGTCCGCCAACAGCGCCTCGAGGCGGTCAATCTCCGCGAGCAGGTCAGTGAACTCCCGCGCCAGACGCTCGATCTCGAGTCCGACGAGTTGGATCAGGCGCAGCGCGCCGATCGCTTCCGCCTGCACGCGCGTCAGTCGCGCGCCGTCGCCGCGGCGGGATGCCTCGGCGATTCGCTTCGGGACGAGCGGGGCGTTCGGATGGTCGGGTGCGATGCGGAACGCGCGCGCGAGGAGCGCCTCGATCGCCTCTTCGCGCGTGTGTGAGCCACGGATGATCGCAATCACCGCATCGATGTCGCATACGGCGTACACCAAGCCCTCCAGCTTGTGCGCCTGCTGGCGCGCCTGCCGCAGCAGGAACTCGGTGCGGCGGCGAATCACGTCGCGCCGATGATCGATGTAGCAGCCAATCAGGCTGGTGAATGGCAGCGTTCTCGGCTGACCGTTCACCAGCGTGATGTTCATGATGCTGTAGGTGGTCTGCAGCGGCGTGAACTCGTAGAGCTGTCGCTCCACCACGGCAGGATCCGCGCCCTTGCGCAGCACCACAAGGATGCGCGTCTGCGCGTCGCGACCGCTGTGGTTGCGCACATCGGAAATGTCGGGGATACGGTCTTCCTTCTTTGCCTCGACGATCTTCTCGATCAGCGCGCTCTGCACGACTTGGTAGGGGATCTCCTCGATCAGGAGCACCGCGCGTCCATCGCGCGTCTCGTGGCGCACCTTGCCGCGCACCGTGAGGCGACCGCGACCCGTCGCATACGCCTCGATGATGCCGCGTCGTCCGACGATCGTTCCGCCCGTTGGGAAGTCCGGTCCCTGCACGATCGCCATGAGCCCTTCGAGACCGATCGATGGGTTGTCGATCGTCGCGGCGATGGCTTTCGCAATCTCGGTGAGATTGTGCGGGGCCATCGAACTCGCCATGCCGACGGCGATGCCCGAAGAGCCGTTCACCAGCAGGTTGGGGAACTTGCCGGGCAGCACGATCGGCTCCATGAGCCGATCGTCGTAATTGGGACGGAAATCGACGGTTCCCTTGTCGAGATCCTCGAGCATCGCCACGGCGACGCCCGTCATGCGCGCTTCGGTGTAACGCATCGCAGCGGGCGGATCGCCTTCGATCGAGCCGAAGTTGCCCTGCTTGTCGACGAGCAGCGCGCGGGTCTTCCATGCCTGTCCGAGGTTCACGAGCGTGGGGTAGATGACCGATTCGCCGTGCGGGTGGTAGTTGCCGCTCGTATCGCCGCAGATCTTTGCGCACTTGATCTGCTTGCGCCCCGGCGTCAGGTTCAGATCATTCATCGCGACGAGGATGCGCCGCTGCGAAGGCTTCAGTCCATCGCGCACATCGGGGAGCGCGCGGTCCATGATCGTGCTCATCGCATAGACGAGGTACGACTCATGAAGTTCGCGGTCGATCGTCTTGTCGATCACCAGTCCGAGCGTGGACGACGGGTCGGGAGAGGGAGTATTCGTGCTGCTCACAGGAAGCCTGAAATTCTACCCGAAGGAGGCGATTTCAGGTGGCGAATCGGGCTCCAAAATGACGCACTTTCATCGGGCGAAACACCATCTTCGGCGTGGGCGTTCAGCACCTCGAAAGCAGGGCGAGATGCTCGCTGTTGCCCCCTCCCCCGATGACGGGGCTCGGTGAATCCGCGAGCACCTGTGCGCCGAGTTCAGGCATCGATCCGAGGACGCGCGCCACGACCGCCGCCGCGACCTCAGGCGGGAGCGCACCCTTCACAAGTGCCTTTCGCTCGCCGCCCTGCGACTCATAGTGGGGCTTGATGAGCGTGATGATGCGACCATTCGGGCGCAGCCATCGCAGCGCCGCGGGCACCGAGTGGCGCTGACATGTCCACGCGAGATCCATCACCACGAGATCGACCCCGCCGCTCGGTGGCGGCGCGTGCAGCGCGTTCGTGCGCTCCTGCACATCGACGCGGGAGTCGTTGCGCAGTCGCCAATCGAGCATGCCGTAGCCCGTGTCGATCGCCGTCACGCGGCGAGCACCGCGCTGCAGCAGGCAATCGGTGAAACCCCCGGCATTGCAGCCGAAATCGGCACAATCGAGCCCCTCCACGGGAACGCCGAAGATCTCGAGCGCATGCTGCAACTTGAACCCCGCGCGCGAGACGAAGCGGACAGACGGTGGATCGCTCACAGCAGTTTCGGATCGTGCCCAGTGCCTCGGATGCCGACGAGCGCAACGCCCAGGCGGTCCGCCGCGGCGATCACGCGGTCGCGTTCGAGCATGATGACGCGCCCAGCGCCGAGCACAAGCACACGACCGCCCGCAGCGGCGATGCGTTCCACCGTCTGCACGCCAACGGTGGGCACATCGGCGCGCAAGTCATGGCTGTCGTGCGTGGTCTTCAGCATCGTCCAGCCGGCGCGCTTGCAGATCGCGGCGGTGCGATCGATGGTCGCGTCGGTGCCCTCCATCGCCTCGACGGCGATCACATCACAGTCGCGCACGGTGATCGCCTGTCCGATGCCGAGGTTGGCGACCGAGCGAAGGATCGGCCAGCCAAAGTCGATGTCGCGCTGCTGCGCCGCCGACGGTGTCGTGCGACCCATGACACCTTCGGTGGCGATGTGATCTGGAATGAAGCGCGTGGAGTCCATCAGATGCACGCCCGATGCGGCAAGTTCCTCGGCGACCGCCGCCAGCAGTGCAGGACTTCGCCGATCGAAACGCAGCCTGTGATAGTAGAGCAGCACCGTGCGGAGGTCGGGCATTTGGCGCAGCAGTTGCAGCGGGCGGTACATCGTGGCCTTCTTCACGCGTCCGATCAGGACGGCGTCTCGTGCGCCCGAGGCGCGCAACAGGCGGATCCACCGCCCAATCTGCAGAACACCCGCGCGGTGGAAGGAGTCGCAGTGGTGCGGCAGTTCCGCGTGGAAGTGATCGTGCAGCCCGACGCACGCGACTCGGCGACCAGCCGCCCGAATGCCCTGCGCGACGAGGAGCGGCAGCACGCCACTGCCGGCGATCAGACCGATGGGCGCGCCCTCATGGACGCCCTCATGAGCGCCACCGTCGGCAGCGGGGGCGTTCATCCGCGCCCCTCATGCGGACCATGCATCGGCAGCATCCGCTGCGGATCATGGGGGAGTGGATCGGTCGCGGCAAGCGCGCGCGCAAGTTGTTCAACCAAACTGGTCGGCTCATCATGCACGAGCAGGAGATCGAGCGCCGCATGACGCACGAAGCCCTGCTCGACGCCGTGCGAGATCAGTTGTCGCAGCGGCTCTGCGAAACCGTCCGTGTTGAGGATGCCGATCGGCTTGGTGTGTCGCCCGATGACACGACCCACGAGCGTGTCGAAGAACTCTTCCCATGTACCAAGTCCGCCGGCGAGCACGGCGAATGCGCTGCCGAGGTCCTCCATGCGCTGCTTTCGTTCGTGCATCGATCCGACGACAACCAACTCGTCGCAGCCCGTCCAGCCCTGTTCGAGCGAAAGAAACTGTTCGGTGATGATGCCCGTGACATGCGCGCCATGCCGCTGCGCGGAGCGCGCGAGTTCGCCCATCAGGCCGATCCCACCGCCGCCGTAGACGAGATGGAAGTTCGCCTCGGCAAGGGCGCGCCCGAACGCCGCAGCGGCCGCGAGGTGCACCGCATTCGCGCCGCGCGCGCTGGCACAGTAGACCGTGACGGCCCTTCGCGCGGATGCGTCCTGCATTTCCCTACGATAGCAGCCGCGTGTCGCAGCCTGTCACACCTGTCAGTGACCGCGTGGCGCTCGGCGCCGTCTTGGCGGTCGCCGCCGCGCGGTGCATGATCGCATTCGCCGCGCTCCCTGTCTTCGACATGGATCCCGCGCAGCAGCCTGATGTCTTCGTGGGCGGCACGCCCGCGCAGAGCGTGCTGCTCGATGCGGTCGCGTTTGCGGCAGCGGCGTGGCTGCTCGTGCGCTGCGCGATGGACCGCGCGCTTCTCCCGCGCTGGTGGACGTGGATGGCGAGCGCGTGCATGGTGCCGTGCGCAGTGGCTGCCGCGCATGCGATGCAGGATGTCGAACAGATGTGGCGCTGCACGACATGGATCGCGTCCACCGCCGCAGCGCTTGGCGTATGCGGATTTTGCTTGCGCGATCGGTCGGGGCTGATGCGCCGTGCGCTCCTCGCAGCTCTGGCAGGCATCGGGGTTGCGCTCGCGGTCCGTGGGCTCGTGCAGATGACCGCCGAGCATCAGGCGACATTGGCGTTCTATGAGCAGCAGAGAGAGTTCTTCCTCCGCGCTCAGGGGTGGCTCCCTGGATCGTCGGAAGTGCTGACCTACGAACGGAGGCTGCTGCAGAATGAGCCGACGGGCTGGTTTGGATTTGCAAACGTCTTTGCAACTGTTGCCGCAGCAACGGCGACACTGCTGGCGAACGCGGCCCTCGGCGGCGGGCGTGTGGCGGTGCGTGCGCTCCTTGCGCTGGCAGCGCTCTTGTGCGCAGGTCTGGTCGTGGCCAGTGGCTCGAAGGGCGGCGTCGGTGCGCTCGCCATCGGCGCGGTGGCGAGCGCTCTTCTTCGGCGATCGGAGCGCTGGTCGCATGGACTTGCGTTCCTTCCAATCGCCGCTGTGCTCGCACTGGTGGTGCGCGGATTCGTCGGTGAGGGATGGGGCGAGCAGAGTCTCTGGTTCCGCTGGCAGTATCTCGTGGGTGCGGTGCGGACGCTTGCGGATGCGCCCCTCGTCGGCGTCGGACCCGCCGGCTTTCAGGCGGCGTTCATGCAGATGCGACCAAGCGGTGCCGTCGAGGAAGTGACGAGCGCGCATGGATCGCTTGCCGACTGGGCCGCCGCGCTCGGCGTGAGTGGGTTTGCGCTCGGTGGAGCGATGCTGTGCCTGCTGTGGCACGGCGGCACACGGATGCCGCGAACGACGGATGCGATCGGCGATGGCAGGATTGCGCGTGAGATCGCGCTGGCGAGTGTCGTGTTTGGCGTGATCCTCTCCGCGCTGTTTGAAGCGCCAACGCTCGGTGGAGACGCATGGCTCTGGCGGGCTGCAGGCGCGGTCGCTGGTGTCGCAGCGGCGTGGGCGACAGTGCATCAGGGTGGCAGCGGCGATGCGCACGGGCGCACGGGTCTTGCCGTCGGTGGAGTCGCAGCGGCGTGCGTGGTCGCGACCCACGGGCAGATCGACATGGTGTTCTGGCTTCCAGGCAGCGTGCTTTGGGCGTGGTTGGTGCTCGCTGCCGCGCCTGCGCCAGATGCGCCAGATGCGCCTCAGTCGCGCCGAGCGTCGTGGATCGCTTCCACGGCGTGGGCGTCGTGTGCTGCCGCGGCGGCGGTGTGGCTGGTGGTGTGGACCGCTCCAGCGCTCACGCGTCAGGATGACATCGCGGTCGCCGCGGCGCAGCGGGTCTTCGATGCGGCGCAGGCAAAGTCCCGTGAACGGCTTGCGGCAGCGCGGCGCGATGCAGCGCAGGCGCTTGCAGCGGCATCCGTGGACTCGCCGCGGCGGCGTTCACTCGCGTTGTGCGCTTCGGAGCAGTGGCTGACCGCCGCTCGCGATACGGCGGCTCCGATTGAGCAGGAGCAGCTTCGCTTGAGCGCGCAGGAGGGGGCGGCGCTCGCCGCGGATGCCGCGTGGAGCCGTTTCGCGGCACTTCGGCTCGCATCGCTCGCTGCGAACGATGCGTTCGATGCGGCGCCGAGCGACCGTGCCGCTGCCGTGCGGCTTGAGCAGTCGCTGCGCGCCGTTCTTGTGGCAAATCCGCGACACTGCGATAGTCACCTGCGTCTTGCCAGCGCGCTCGCCGCGCAGGGGCGGTTTGAGGACGCGCGCGCTGCGCTCGATGCGGCAGCGATGTGCAACGAGTCATTCGCAGCGGATCCGCTGCGGCAGTTCCGCCCTGGGCGGATCGACTCGGTACGGCAGGAGGTCGAGTCGCGTGCAGCGAAGGCAGCCGAGCGATTGCCGAGTGCAGCCGAGGGCGACCCCGCGAAGTGAGGGGTCAGCCCTGCGATTGAGTCGCGGCTGCGGTCGCGCCGGTTGCAGGCGGTTGTCCCTGCGCGGCATCGATCGCCTGCAGCACTTGCGCGGGCGTGTAGGTGTCGCTCTTGAATACTTCTTCGCCGCTGGGCGAGAGGACAACAAGCAGCGGAATCGTGAGTCGATCAAAGCGCTTCAGGAGCGCGCGTCCCTGCGGGTTGTCGCCTGTGAAGTCGACCTTGATCGGCGTGACCCCGGCACTGCTGAGCCGCGCCGCAACCGCATCGCTTTCAAGGATCGTCTTCTCGAGCGTCTTGCAGTTGAGACACCACTCCGCGGTGAAGTCCACCACCACCGCATCCCCGCGTGCCTGCGCATCGGCGAGGCGCTCGGGTGTGAAGTACACCCACGGAATCTTGCCATCATCGGTCAGTTGAATGCCGATTGCAGCGCTCGCGACCACGATCCCAAGCCCAAGTGATCCGAACACGAGGCGTGGCTGCATGCGCGGCGTGATGCACCAGGTGCGCACACTCATCCAGCCGCCTGCCGCGATGCCGAGCGCCGCGACGAACCACCAGTAGTCTTTCGTCGGCGGCTCGGGTGGCGCCGCGAGCATGCCCGCGGCACCCGCGCCAATGAAGTATGCGGCGGCAGCCAACAGCAGCAGACCCATGACCTGCTTCACCAGATCACTCGCGGGACCGCTGCGCGGGACCCGCTGCACGAGCTGCGGGAACGCGCTGAGCACCATGTACGGCAGCGCCATGCCGCTGCCGATGACGCCAAACACCAGCAGCACCACCCACGGCTGCTGCGTGGCGGCCCATGCCGCGGCGGCTCCCATGAGCGGTGCGGTGCACGGCGTGGAGAGCACTGCCGTCATGATGCCGAAACCGAACGAGCCAGCCAGTGTGTCGTGACGGAAGTCGATGCCCGCGACCGACTGCGGCAAACGCACGGAAAAGAGCCCGCACATGCCGATCGCCATCACGGCGATGATGACACCAACGCCGATGGTGAACCATGGATACTGGAAAAGTTGGCTCGATGTCGTGAATCCGCTGATGAGCGACACGGCAACACCAAGCCCCACCCAGAATGCGATCACGCCAAGCGACAGCATCGCGCCAAGCATCACACAGCGCCGCCGATTGCCCGCGCTGTGCGCGAGCCCCATGATCTTCAGTGGAATCACGGGCAGGACGCAGGGCGTGAAGTTCAGCAGCGCTCCACCGAGCGCAGCGATCAGAAGCACGAGCAGGAAGCCGGTGCCCGTCGGATCAATGGAAAATGTCGCACCGAAGAAGTCGAACAGGACCGGACGCGGACCGGCCCCGCCACTGTTGAGCGCTGCGAAGATGCTCGCGTCAAAGTCCTTAAGTGCTGCATCGAGCGCAGGCATCGCCGCACCAGCCGCCACACGCAATGTGACGGGCATGTCGATTTCGGTCGGCGCGAGGCAAGTCGTTGCATCGCACGCTTGATAGCGCAAGCGCAGCGTGAACGTGTGCTCGCCTTCGCTGGCATCGGCTGCGATTGCAAGCGGCACCCCGATGACGAATGTCCCCTCGAAGACCGCGTACTTCTGCGGCCCATCGCCGACATCGGCAGTGACAAGGTGGGACCTCGGCCACTGTGCAAGCAGTGGCGTGAACGCATTCGTCGGTGCGGTCATCCACATGCCGGTGGCGGCCGACGCGGCGCGCACCGCGCCGCCCACGCCGGACGCTTCGGCGGTTGTCCACTCGGCGCCATCGAATATGGCAGCGTCTGGCACGGTCGCGCCAGCCTGCGTCCACATGTGCCACCGCGGCGCGATGGAGACCTCGATCGCGGCGGGAAGATCCGCTCCGGGGGCCACCGTTGTCGCTGCGAGCACGACTCTCGCGCGCACGGGATCGTCGGGCGACTGCGCCGCAGCGGGGGCGTTCCCCCAGCCGAAAATCACCATGCATGGCAGCATCCACAGTGAAGCGCGCATCTCAACGGAGTGTACGGAGATGGCCCCGCATTCGCCGAAATCGCTTGCGAAATCAGGTGCGCTGCGCTATACTTGCCGTTCTCCCAAGGGCGACTTTGGGAGGCCCGTCCGTTCCGTTTCCTGAATGGATCTTGGCTCCGTACGGCTTTGGGTCGTCACGGTTCCCCCAAGGTTCCCAAGGTGCAGCTGCTCTATGCGACCCTCCATCCTTTCTTTCTCGGATCGAGTCGAATCGGCAGTCGGAAGCCGCATATGACGCGTTTTCGCGTCCATCTGCGTCTTTCGGGAGCAGGGGTGTCGTGCCGTGAGGAGACCACCGTGGTCTGACCCCGTGGCACAACGCCGTTTGTGGACGGGCCATGTTCGCGCCGCGGCGAACATGGTCTTTTTGTTTGGTCAGGATTGTGTCTCGTGTTCGCGGCGACAACTCGGTACATCCCAACATCTCGACAGAAGCCTGAAAGGACTGACACCATGAGCGAACTGATCCGACACCTCGACACGCTGGCGCGCGACAAGAACATCGACCGCGAGTTGCTCGTGCAAGACCTTGAGCAAGCCATGGTGAGTGCCGTCCGCAAGCACTTCAACTCGGAAAATCTCGAAGAGTTCGGCTGCGCGATCGATCGCCAGACGGGCACGATCTCGCTCTGGCGAAATCTCGAGGATGGCGGTCACGAGATGATCCCGCTCGAGAAGCTCGGGCGCATTCCCGCGCAGACGGCGAAGCAAGTGATGATCCAGCGCTTCCGCGAGAACGAGCGCGTGTCGCTGCTCGATGAGTACTCGAAGCGGCAAGGCGAACTCGTGACGGGCAGTGCGCTGCGCTACGAGGGGAACGCCCTCATCGTGCAGGTCGACCGCACCGAAGGCTTCATGCCCAAGAGCGAGCAGATCCCAGGCGAGCAGTTTCAGCCGGGCGACCGCGTTCGATGCATCCTGCTCGATGTCCGCGACGCGGGCAGCCAGGTGAAGATCGTCATGAGCCGCGCGCATCCCGACTTCATCCGCCGCCTCTTCGAGTCGGAGGTGCCCGAGGTGGCTGAACGCACCATCGAGATCAAGGCAATGGCGCGCGAGCCTGGCTTCCGCACCAAGATCGCCGTGTCCTCGGTCGATTCGAAGGTGGACGCAGTTGGTGCATGCGTGGGCGTGCGCGGTTCTCGGATCCGCAACATCGTGGATGAACTTGGTGGAGAGAAGATCGACATCGTGCGGTGGAACGAGTCGAGCCAAGTGCTCATCTCCAACGCGCTGAAGCCAGCGGAGGTCGAGGAAGTGAGCCTCTGCTTCGAACTCGGTCGTGCCACGATCATCGTGCGCGATGATCAACTGTCACTGGCGATTGGTCGCCGGGGGCAGAATGTTCGCCTCGCGGCGCGGCTGACGGGATGGGATGTGGACATCCTCACACCGCCCGAGTTCGAGAAGGGGTTGCAGACGCTGCAGGGCGCGGTCAAGGCAGTGGAGGGTGTCACCGATGAGATGCTCGACCGCATGGGCGCGCTCGGCATGATCAGTGTGTTTGACGTCGAAGAGATCGGCGAACAGAGCCTCATCAACGAGTGCGGCATGAGCGAAGAACTTGCACTGCGGGTGGTCGATGCGTGCACGGTGCGCGCGAAGGTGGTCGCCGAGGAAATGCAGCGTGAGCGTGCGGAGGCTGAAGCGCGGCAGGCAGAGGAAGGCGCCGTCGTTGATGCGGTCCTCGGCGGTGGCGCTGCGGACGAGCCTGTTGTTGAGACGGACGCACAGAGCGAAGCGGCGGCTGACAGCATCCTCGGTGGCGGTGGAACGAGCCAGAGTTGACCCGAAGGAGAATCAGAGTGGTGTTCGCCAGGATCGGCAATAGATCGAAATCATGACGGATCTGCAAGACTGAACGAAAGACACGGAGCCTGTTGTGGCAACCAAGACCCTCAAGAAAGTTCGAATCACCCAGATCGCAAAGGACATCGGGATCTCCGCAAAGGACATCATCGAGAAGTGCGCGCGCGAGGGTGTCGAGGGAGTGACCACGGCGCAAGCCACCGTGACGCTCGGTCTTGCGGAGACGATCAAGGAATGGTTCGGTGGCGGGGCGACTTCCAGTGCGACAGAGACCAGCGAGCATGTCGATGTCAGTGCGCTGCGCGAAAAGGCAAAGAGGGCTGCGCCGAAGAAGCGCAAGAAGGTTGAGGATCCGGATTCGACCGCCGCGGCGGCGGGCGGTGGGGTTGAGCCAACTGCGGCTTCCGCGCCAACCGCACCCGCGTCGCCGAGCAAGCGGACATCCGTTGCAGCGGCACCCGCCGTCGGTCCTGCTGCCTCTGCTGCGACGACTCGAGCGCCCGTTGCGGGAGCGCCGGCGCAAGCCGCGCCGAAGACCGTGTCTGCGAAGGTGCCGCCCACGGGTCCAAACGTCGGTCAGCTAGGTACACCTCTGGGTGCACGCCCAAGTCCGCCTCCTGCAGGCGGCGGCGGGGGATCTGCCGCGCCAACACTGCCGCGCGTGACGGCTCCGCCGCCACGACCGCCGGCGCCGCCGAAGCCGATTGTTCCGGCGCCCATGAACGTTCCCACGAGACCCGTGCGCCCCCGCAATCTTGGAGAGCAGTTGCAGCAGCCAGCGAAGACCGCGCTCTCGGGTCCCAAGGTGATCCGCGTGGAACAAGCCGATCAGGTTTCCACGCCTCGCCCACGGAGTCCGTTCGGTCCATCACGGCCGCCCTTTGGTCGAAGCCCGATGGGCGGCGGCGGGGCGGGAATTGTGCGTCCGGGGGGACCGCCGGGCCCTGGCGGCGCAGGTGCAGGCGGTGCCGGAACGCGACGACCAGCGGACAGCGGGCGATCGGGCCGCGCTGGTTCGGGGCAGCGCGACAAGTTCCGCGATCTTGATCTCAAAGAGAAGAAGCGCCAGATGGAAGGCGCGGATGGGTACTTCAAGCGGCACAGTGCCCCGCGACGCCCAACAGGTCCCGCGCCGACCCGCACTGTCGCCAAGCCGCAGGGACCGATCCGCGTTCCTGATCCTGTGTCCGTGAAGGAACTGTCGGAGATCAGCGGCGTGAAGGTGGCGGAGATCATGAAGCACTTCCTGCTGGCAGGGAATCCCATCACCATCAACGCTGCACTCGATGGCGAGCAGGCGATGGAAGTGATGATGGACTTTGGCGTGGAGGTGGAGATCGACCGCATGAAGACCGCGTCCGAAGAGATCGTCGAGCGATTTGCGGACCGTCAGCGCACGGATGAACGCGTGCGTCCTCCAGTCGTGACGATCCTCGGTCATGTCGACCACGGCAAGACGACGCTGCTCGATCGCATTCGATCGACCAATGTCGCCGCTGGCGAGGCGGGCGGGATCACCCAGTCGACGCGCGCGTTCCAGGTCCATGTGAACGCGGGCGGACAGAAGCGACCGATCACCTTCATTGACACGCCAGGTCACGAGGCATTCACCGCCATGCGTGCGCGTGGTGCACGGGTGACGGACATCGTGGTGCTCGTGGTCGATGCGGTCGATGGCATCATGCCGCAGACGGTCGAGAGCATCAACCATGCGCGTGCGGCGAAGGTCGCGATGATCGTGGCGCTCAACAAGATTGACCGTCCCGAGTTCAGCGAGCAAGGACTTCAGAAGGTCTATGGCCAGATGACGGCAAACGAACTGAACCCTGTGCCGTGGGGCGGTTCCGTCGAAGTCGCACAAGTGAGCGGTCTGAAGGGCACTGGCGTCGACGATCTGCTCGCGCTCATTGCGCTGCAGGCGGATGTGCTGGAGCTGAAGGCCGATTGGGGCGGGCACGCGCAGGGCACGGTGCTTGAGGCGCGAATGGAGGAGGGGCGCGGCGCGGTCGCGCAACTGCTCGTTCAGGAAGGGACGCTGAAGCGCGGTGATTTCGTGGTCGTTGGGCGCGCGTTCGGTCGGGTGCGCGACATCGTGGATGACCACGGCAAGCGGACGCAGTCGGCGCATCCCACCACCCCCGTGGCGATCTCGGGCATCGACACTCTGCCGGATGCGGGGGACAAGTTCTATGTGGTGGATTCGCTCGCTGCCGCGGAGCAGGCAGCGCTTGAGCGCCGCGCCCTTGAACGTGAGCGCGAACTCTCCGCGCCGAAGGTCACGCTCGACAACATCTTCGAGACGATGGCGAAGTCGAAGCGAAAGGAGCTGCCGCTCGTGGTCAAGGCGGATGTGCAGGGCTCGGTCGAGACGCTGAAGGCTGTGCTTGGCAAGATCAAGGCGGATGATGTGACGATATCGATCAAGCACGCTGCGGTGGGCGGCATCAACGAGAGCGATGTGGAACTCGCGTCGACCACCGGCGCCGTGGTGGTCGGATTCAATGTGACCAGCACCGGAAAGGCGCGGCAGCTTGCGGAAGTCCGCAAGGTCGATCTGCGCCTCTACGACATCATCTACCAGCTGACGGAGGACATGGACAAGGCGGTACGCGGATTGCTCGAGCCTGAGGTTCGCCTGCAGGTGCTCGGCCATGCGGAGGTCCGTGCGGTGTTCAAGATCTCGAAGGTTGGTGCGGTTGCGGGCTGCTACGTCACGGATGGCACGATCGAACGCAACGCGCAGATTCGTGTCACACGCGATGGCATCGTGATCGAGAAGGATCGCCGCCTCGAACAGCTCAAGCGGTTCAAGGACGATGCGAAGGAAGTCCGCTCGGGGAACGAGTGCGGCATGAAGATCAACGGGTACGACGACATTCGCGAGGGCGACATCCTCGAGTGCTACCGCACGACGATGGTGCGTCCGCTGGGTGGCGGCAATGCGTGAGCGCCGCGGCAAGGGACCAAAGCTGCCGCCGGGCCTCTCGTTCGCGCCGGATGGCAGCCTGCGTGAGGCGGTGCCGAGTTCACGCCCCGCGCAGGTGGCGAGCGTCCTGCAGCGTGCGCTGCAGGAGCGCATCACGCGTGGACTTGCGGACCCGCGGCTGCAGGGAATGGTGTCCGTCCAGGATGTTTCCGTGAGCCCCGATCTGCTGCATGCGCGCGTCTCCGTGTCGGTGCTGCCGTCGGACCGTGGTCCGCTCTCGATCGCTGCGCTGCGCAGCGCGGCGGGCTTCCTGCGCTCTTCGCTTCGCGACTCCACGACGCTGCGGCGCGTGCCTGAACTTGCCTTCGAACTGCGTTCGTCGCTGCCAAACATGGGATACGACGCGGGTGCAGTCGCTGGCAGCGGGGACACGACAGACCACCACACCGAGGGGGAACCAGAACCATGAGAGATCGAAAGACGCACTTCAACATCAATCGCTTCAACTCGCTGGTCAAGAAGTGGACGCCGAGGGCACGCACCGAGGAACCCAACAGCGGGGATCTCGTTGCACTGTTCCTGCACTCGTCGCTGCTGTACGACGCGACACTTGAGCAGGCCGATGCGGCGCTCGCGCGCATCCGAAGCCGCAATGTGGACTTCAACGAGTTCCGCGTGAATCTTGTGGAGGAGATGGTGCAGACCATCCATCCGAAGTTTCCGGAGGCGTTCAACCGCATGCGCCGAGTGCGTTCCACGCTCGCGGATGTGTTTCGCCGCCACCACAAGGTCAGTCTTGAACAGCTTGTCGGAAAGCCCAAGCGCGATGTGCGCACCTACCTCGAGCATCTGGATGGCATGCCCACCTATGTCTCCTCGCGGATGATGCTCATCGGCTTTGGAGTGGCGCTTGTGCCGGTCGACCAGACAACGGTCGACCTGATGCGCCACACGGAAGTGCTGGTCGATGATGCGACCCCTGCCGATTTCGCGGCGGCACTGGAGCGCCGCTTCAGCCAGGAGCGCGCGCTGCAAGTCCACTATGCGCTGACAGCAGCGGTGGACCACTTCCACAACTCCGGGCGCGCCGAGGAGGCACGCAAGGAGCGTGAGTCAAAGCCCAAGCCGCGTGGTGCCGTCAAACAAGCGATGGAACGCGCCAAGCGCGGGCGCGGCAGCAGTCGCTCGAGCGCGGCACGCGCGTGATCGGACTGGAGAGCCGTTTCCATGGCAGGTCACAGCGCGTGGAAGAACATCAAGCACCGCAAGGCGGCGGTGGATGCCAAGCGCGGCAAGCTTTGGTCGAAAGCGTCGCGCGCCATCATTGTCGCGGCACGTCTGGGCGGCGCGGACCCGCGCTTCAATGCATCGCTGCGCATAGCGGTGGATGAGGCGCGCAGCGTCAACATGCCCCGCGACACGATCGAGAAGGCGATCAAGAAGGGGAGCGGCGCGCTCGAAGGCGAGGAGTATCAGGCGATCCGTTACGAGGGGTATGGCCCCGGTGGTGTTGCGCTGGTGGTCGAATGCCTGACATCCAACATCAATCGCACGGCCCCCGAGGTGCGTACGCTGTTCGACAAGCACGGAGGCAATCTTGGTGTGAACGGTTCCGTCTCCCACTCCTTCCGGCAGTGCGGTGTCGTGATCCTTCCGCGCGAGGCGCTTTCTGAGGAGCGTGTGATGGAGATCGGGCTCGATGCGGGAGCGGATGACGTGGTTGGGCACGACGACGCGTGGCAACTGACCTGCCCCGCAGCCTCCCTCGCGGCGGTGCGTGATGCGTTCGAGGGGGCTGGCATCACTCCCGAGCAGGCTCAGGTACTTTGGTTGCCGCAGATCGAGGTGGCGGTGGATGCCACCGTTGCGGAGCGCATCCGAGCGCTCATGGACGGACTGGAGGAACTTGATGATGTGCAGAAGGTCTATGCGAATGCCTCGTTTCCTGATTGATGCGATCGCGCCGTGCACCCCACGCGTCTTCGTGTGCGTACTGCTCGCCGTGCTGCCGCTGCTTGGTGGCTGCCGTCTAGGCAGCGTTTCGCGCGCCTATCCGGGTGTCAGCGAGCAGCAACTCTGGTCGGCGACTGTGATGGCGGCGCGTCAGCCCGAGATGACCGATTGGTTCGTGACGGAGAATGGTGTGTTTGTGGATGAGGCTGCGCACCGCATCGAGATTCACCGAGAACTCAAGCGTGATGTGATGAACGGGCAAGCGGTGCGTCGGCAAACTGAAATCTGGTCGTTCACTGTGGATGTCGACATGAGTGATCGCATCCCGCGCGTGATCATGCAGCCGCGCGGTCGGTTGCGCGGCGGCTCGTTCTTCTCGCAGAGCGACCAGTTCTTCCGCCAGATCGATGTGCGTCTCGCACAGCATCCATCGATGCATGAGGGACTCACGCCTCCTGCGGCAAGCACTCAAGCAGAAGGCGGACTGGAGGCGCCGATTGCGCACGAGCCGAGTCCGCAGCAGCGCGTGCAGCCCAGTGAAGCGCCCGTGTCGCCGACACAGCAGCCGCTCGAACCGCCGAAGTGATCGTCTGTGGCAGTCGGTGCCTCAGTCAGGCGAGCCCTGCAGCGCGCAGAGCTCGTACGGCGAGTACGCGAATGATGAGCAGCGCCACAAGGAAGCTGGCGACACCAACGATCAGCCACGGCCAACTCTGGCGGCGCACGAGATCCTGAATGTCCTGTGCTCCTGTGGCGGCAGCGGCCGCTGCTGCGGAGCAGAGGAACGCGGTGCGCGGCAGCACGCCGATGGCGGTCGCAGCGATCATCGGTCCGTAGCGCACGCGCGCGGCACCCATCGCGAGATTGAAGAGTGCGAAGGGCGAGTTGGGCGGAAGCCGCAGCAAAAGGATCAGCAGGAATGTTCGGCGCTGTTTCGCCTCGATCAGTGCGTGGTGGATCGCCTTTGCGCGTGGATTCGCCACAATCAGCCGCATGAGCGCGTCGCCGCTGAGCGAGCGTGCCACGAAGAACCCGATCGTCGCGCCGCCAAGCAGCCCAATGAGAACGGTCCCGGTTCCCATCACGGCGCCGAATGTCCAGCCGGCGATGATGGTCTGCACGTAGGGGGGAAGCACTCCCAAACCCGTCGTGAACGCGAGCACGGCGATGCACGTCACCACAGCGATGTCTGGATGGGCGTTCAGCCAGGCGGATGCGGCGCCGACCTGCGTCAGCAGAGTGAGACCGAGCACGATGGGGGTGATGATCCACGCCGCGGCGAGCGCCACAAGCCACGGTGTGCGCGCAGAGCGGATTGGTGTCGGCGCGGTGTCAGCCGGAGAAGGAGTCTTGCTCATCAGAACAATCCGAGCATGCGCGCGGCGAAGGCGAGGCAGAGTATGCCGAACGCCTTCTCGACCACCGCGCGGGGCAGGCGATGCGTCAGGGTGGCGCCGAGCGCGCCGCCGATGAGACAACCGGGCGACAGCAGAAGCGCCAGAGAGAGAATCGCCCAGGCCGTCATCGGTTGTCCATCAGCGCTGGTGGTGTGCTGCGCCGCGGCAAGGCGGGCGAGCCCGCCGACGATGACGGCGGGAAGCACGAGGACGGCGGTTGTTGCGATGGTCGTTCGCATGTCGAAGCGGGTGAGCGCGCGGATCATCGGCAGAGCAATGATGCCACCGCCAACGCCCAGCAGCCCTGAGAGCGTTCCCATGCAGCCGCCGACCGCTGACGCGCGTGGCCAAGTATTCCGAACGGGCGTGGGTTCTGCTGCGCCGCTTGCATGCACGAAGAGTCCCGCAATCTCGCTGACGCCGACCGCAGCAAGGAAGACGGCGAAGATCACTTCGAGCAGGTGTGGATCGGGCAGGAGAGCGGCGGTGATCGCACTCGCGGCAACGGTTGGAATCGACAGAGGCAGCGAGCGCAAGACGAACGGTCGGTCGACCATGCCTGAGCGGATGTGTCGGGGAATGCTGCCGATGCTGACCGCGACCGCGGCAACCAGCGATGCGGATTGGTAGAGGTATGGATTGCTGCCCGAAGTGACGGTGAGCAGCGGGATCATGATGACGCCGCCACCGAGCCCCAGAAGCCCGCCGAGTGTGCCGCCCGCGAGACCGACAGCGAGTGCGGTGGCAACGGTGACTTCCATGCGCGGGGCGAGGATACGAAAAACGGTCGTGTTTTCTTCGGCGGGGTCGCGGCTGCCTATGGTGCGCCTCTGTGCAGGCGAGGATCCACTCCTTCATGCTGCGAGGCATCGACGCAAGCCCGTGCGAGGTGGAAGTCCATCTTTCCGCACACGGGCTGCCGCAGATTGCAGTGGTGGGACTACCGGATGCGGCGATCCGAGAGTCCGTCGAGCGTGTGCGGCGAGCGATCGAGAGTTCTGGATTTGAAGTACCGCGGCACCATGCCGTGGTGAATCTCGCGCCGGCGGGTACGCGCAAGGAGGGGGCGGTGTATGACCTGCCCATTGCGCTTGGCCTGTTGCGCGCCGCAGGTGCCGCGGACCCTCGGCGTGGGGTTGCGGTTGATCCAGAGCAGTGGCTTGTGGCAGGCGAGCTGGCGCTCGATGGACGGGTGCGTGCGGTGCGCGGCGCGGTGAGTGCAGCCCTGATGGCACGCGATGTCGGCCGAGGCACTCTGCTCCCCGCGGAGAACGCGCGCGAGGCGCGGCTCGTTCCAAACAGCAGAGTTGCGGCGGTGGAAACGCTGGCCGAAGCGGTGGACTTTTTCCGGGGGGAACGGTCCCCGCCGTGCGGGGATTCGCTGTTCATCCAACAGGGGCAGGGATGCAACAGCGAGGACCATGTTGGAGGGGAGGCGGCGGGGGACGCCGCCCCTCCGACTGGTCTCGCGCCCGTCGACTTTCGTGAGATCAAGGGGCAATCCACGGCGAAGCGTGCGATGTTGATCGCTGCGGCGGGTGGGCACAATGTGCTGATGCTCGGTCCCGCGGGCTGCGGCAAGACCATGCTGGCTCGTGCGCTTGCCGGCATCTTGCCGCCGCTGCTTCCCGAGGAGGCGCTCGAGGTGCTGCGAATCTCTTCGTGCGCGGGAGTCGGCATGGATGGGCGGTTGCGTTCAGGCAGATTGGATGTGGCTCGACCAGTCCGTGCTCCGCACCACGGCGCGAGCGCCACAGCCATCATTGGCGGCGGACCGCAGGGGCGACCTGGCGAGATCACGCTCGCGCATCATGGGGTGCTCTTTCTCGACGAGTTGCCAGAGTTCCGCCGCGATGTGCTCGAATCGCTGCGCGAGCCGCTCGAGGGTGGCGAGGTGTCGATCGCGCGCGCGAGCGGGAGCATCCGATGGCCGGCGGCAGCAATGCTCGTGGCGGCGATGAACCCATCTGCGCAGGGAGACCGCCTGGGCGGTGTCCGAGGAGCACGGTTGATGGGCGAATACCTCGGAAGGCTGTCAGGGCCCGTCCTCGACCGCATCGATCTGCATGTGGAGGTGCGGCGTGTGGGTGCGCGCGATCTGGCACGGGCGAAACCGGGCGCGGACAGCGCTTCCCTGCTGGCGCAGGTGCTGCAGGCTCGCGCGCGCGCGAGGGTCCGTCAGGGTTCGCTGGCAAATGCGCGGCTCCCTGGCGAGCTGCTCGACCGCGTCTGTCGGCTCGATGGTGCGGCGACGCATCTGCTTTCGCATGGACTCGATGAACTCGCGCTGAGTGCGCGTGCCTACGACAAGATTCGCCGCGTCGCCCTGACCATTGCCGATCTCAACGCGCATCCGGAGGTGCACGCGGAAGATGTGTCGGAGGCGCTGCAATACCGCGCACTCGGCATGGGCTGATGCCCGACCGCGATGGGCGATGTTCAGGTCAGACCTGGTGCGAAGCCGCGGCGCATCGTGTTCTCGCAGACGCTCCGCGGTTCGACGAACTGAAGCAGGTACTGCGATCCGCCTGCCTTGCTGCCGACGCCGCTCATGCCAAAGCCGCCGAAGGGTTGTCGTCCCACGAGCGCGCCTGTGATGCCGCGGTTGAGGTACAGGTTGCCGACGCGGAACTCGCTCCGTGCGCGGTCGAGATGGGATGGTCTGCGGCTGAAGACTCCACCCGTCAGTTTGTAGTCGCTTCCGTTGGCAACGGCGAGCGCTTCGGTGAAGTCGCGTGCGTGGATGACGGCGAGCACGGGACCGAAGATCTCATCCTGTGCGATGCGGTGGTCCGCGCGGACATCTTGGATGATGGTCGGGCCGATGAACGGCTTTCCAACCCGCGCCTCGAGTCCGTCGGGGATGGGCACCTGCACCGCAATCCGCCCCTCGCGGCTCGCCGATTCAATCGCTGCACGGATGCGACGCGCCGCGTCATCGTCGATGACCGGCCCAATGTCCGTCCCGGGCAGCAGCGGATCACCGACCACCAGTGTCTTTGTCGAGTCAACAAGTCGGTGCAGGAAGGGTTCGAGTGCCGATCCGACCACAATGGCGCGGCTGCATGCGGAACACTTTTGCCCCGAGAAGCCAAACGCAGACTGGCGGACGCCCAGCACTGCTTCATCGAGGTCCGCACTCTCGTCGACGATGATCGCGTTCTTTCCGCCCATCTCGCAGATCACCTTCTTGACGAAGCCCTGCTGCTGCGGAGTCTGTCCCGCGGCTGCGATGATGTCGAGCCCGACTGCCTTCGAGCCTGTGAACGCAATGACCGCGACGCGCGGATCACGCACCAGCTCCGCACCCACGCTCTCGCCAGCACCCGGCAGGAACGCCAGCGCCTCGCGCGGTGCACCTGCGTTCCACAGAATCTCGCACAGGATGCGCGCGATGCCAGGGGTCTGCTCGGCGGGCTTCACCGCCACGGTGTTGCCAGTGACAAGCGCAGCGACCGTCATGCCGCAGCAGATCGCGAGCGGGAAGTTCCATGGGCTGATGACGACTGCAACACCACGAGGCTGATGCCACTCTTGATTCAGTTCGCCCGTGAAAAGACCGAGACGGCGCGGGTGGAACAGGTGCGCAGCCTCGCGCGCGTAGTACTCGCAGAAGTCGATCGCCTCGCAGACATCGCCGTCCGCCTCGCGCCATGTCTTGCCTGACTCGCGGATGATGATGCCGGAGAGTTCATCGCGCCGCGCGCGCATGGCGGCGGCCGCACGGATGAGGACCGCAGTGCGTTCAGCGAGCGGCGTATCGCGCCAAGCTGGAAATGCAGCGTGAAGACGAGTGAGCGCCGCACGCGCCTGCTCGACCGTCGTGTCGTTGGCAACGCTTGGAACGCGTGCCGTTTGCACGCCTGACGCGAATGCGGTCCGAGTGGCGGCGTCGGAGAAGTCGCGCATCGGCTCCGTGAAGAATGGCAAGCCATCCGCCACATCCGGGTGTGCACCACTGAGCGCGTGCCGCTCCGCGGAACCGCGGATGCGCAGCAGTCCATCATCCGCGCCAGACCCGGCGCCCGCCGAGCGGTGGGGCGTCGCGACCAGTTGGCTGTCGTCCGCCGCGTCCGCGAACCCCGAGCGCAGCCAGCTCTCGTTGCTGGTGTTCTCAAGAAGACGGCGAACGAGATACGCCATGCCAGGAATCATCTCGCCAACAGGCAGGTACTCGCGCACACGAAGCCCTTCCTTGATGCACGCGCCCTTGAGCGCATCCGCCATGCCGTGCAGCATCTGCAGTTCGATCGCCTCCCGCGGCAGCCCATGTCGCTCCAAGAGCGCCAGCGCCGCACCGATCGAGCGCGCATTGTGCGAACCGAGTGCCAGACGCGTTCCGCCACTGCCCACGGCCTTGGGAGTCGCTTCGATGAAGCGGGCCGCCATGCGTTCAAAGCAAGCGTCCGTATCCCGCTTGAAGCTCCAGCAAGGATTCGGCCATCCATGCTGTTCGGAGAGGATGGTCTGCGAATCCCAGTATGCACCCTTCACGAGGCGAACCGTCACGACGCGCTTGGTGCGCCGGGTCCAATCGATCAGCCGCTGGGCATCGGACTCACCGCTTCGGAGGTACGCCTGCATGGCGATGCCGGCTTCAAAGGGAACGCGCTCGCAGCAGCGCATGAACAGTTCGAGCGTCAGGTCCTTCAGCGACTGCTGCTCCATGTCGAAGTTGACGAACACGCCGCGTCGAGCAGCAGACTCGAGCAGCGGCAGCAGTGCCTGTTCCAAGCCACGGATCGATCCTTCGGTATCGATGGGATCGGTGCGCGCGAACAGGGCAGACACCTTGATCGACACGTTGGCCCGTGGAATCGGACCGAGATGGTCACGCTCAAGTGAGGCGTGCGCTGGCCAGGCAGCAACCGCGGCTGGCAGGTGTTCGAGGAGATCCGCGTACTTGACTCTGTATGCGGCGGCTTCCGAATCGCTCAGGCAGGCTTCGCCGAGCAGATCGACGCTGAAAGCAAGACCGCGGTCCCAAAGGGACCGAAGCGTCGGAAGCGCACTCTTCGCATCGGTTCCCGCGATGAACTTCCCGGCCATCGACTCGATCTGCGAGGACATCGTTCGGGCAACCAATCCCTTTGCCAGTCCACCTGCCTTCAGCCCAAAGTCCATGCCTGGCGGGAGCGAAAGCCCCGGCTTCGACATGAAGTCGACGAGATGCTCGTACACCGAGTCGGAGTTGCGCAGGGCGGGGAAGCAATCCACGAAGTGAAAGAGCTGAACCTTGAAGTCGGGGTCGCGCATCGACCACGCCATCAACTTGTCGGACCAGAACGCGGCCGACAGCATGCCGTCGCTGCTGCCTCGAGCACTCTTGAGGATGCGGAGCGCGTGTTCCTGGGCACTGCGCTCCAGGGCCGCATCGCCCAGCAGCGGCACGGGCATGCCACTCTCCACAGTGGAGTGGGTGTTCTGGTTTGTGGCTGCGGGGTGCGTTGGGGGTGTCGGCACCGTCTTTGGCGCAGGCTTCGCACGAGTGAACAGACCCATCGTGCTGCGAGTATAGGAGCGCCGTGCAGCGCAGTTGCGACGCGCAGTGAATCAGGCGTGGCGGGGACCGGCGGGGATGCGGCGCACTGCGTTCATCGCGCTCTGATAGGAAGTGATGCACCGCTTCGCTGCGCCGTCCCACGTGATGCCTCGAACCTCGAAGAGTCCGCGGTCGCGCAGTTCGGCGCGAAGGGGAGGGTGACGCAGGACGGCGACAATCTTGTTCGCCATGTCATCCACATCCCAGAAGTCCACCTTGAGCGCGTGGGTGAGCACCTCGGAAACGCCCGAGTTCTTGGAGATGATCACGGGCACACGGTGCCCCATCGCCTCGAGTGGTGCGATACCGAAGGGTTCCGAAACGCTCGGCATCACATAGAGATCCGCCATCGAGAACACACGCGGAATGTCCCGCCCACGAAGGAACCCTGTGAAGGTCATCTTGCCACCGATCCCGAGGCTCGCAGCCATCTCGATCATGGAGCTTGCGAGATCCCCGGATCCTGCCACCACGAATCGCACGTTCTTCTCCACTTCAAGAACGCGTTTGGCGGCGCGCACGAAGTACTCGGGTCCCTTCTGCATGGTGATGCGCCCGAAATACAGCACGATGCGCTCCCCGCGCTCGATGCGCTTGATGCCGTAGGACCCAGGCTCCAGATCGACGCCGTTGTAGACCACATCGATCTTGTTCGGTGAGAGTCCGTAGCGGTTCACAAGCAGATTTCGGGTGAGATTGCTGACCGCCATGACTCGCACGGCGCCATGCATGCCGCGCCGTTCGATGTTGTAAACCTGCTGATTGACATGCGTGCCGGAGCGATCGAACTCGGTCGCATGCACATGGACCACGAGCGGGCGTCCCGTGAGGCGGGCGAGCGCAAGCCCCGCCGGGTAGGTGAGCCAGTCATGCGCGTGAATGATGTCGAAGTTCAGGTCGCGCGTCGACTGCACGCAGAACTGCGCATAACGCTCCGCGGCAAGGACCAGATCGCCCTCGTATCCGCCCCGGAGCGATTGCGCGGCACGCGCCGGGAGCGACACAGCTTCCGGGATTGCCAGATCGATCACCACTTGCTCCCACGCGAGTGCAGGCTCGACACCAGCCGCGATCAGCCGCGCGATCATCGTCTGTGGGTCGCGTGCGCCTGTGCCGCCGTCCAAGGTTGCACCAGACTTCAGCGAGACGTGCATGCGGTTTCCGACCGAACCGTACGCGCCTTGATTCGTGCTGCCAAGGCGGAGGATGTCGATGCGTTCGGGCGTTCCCCGAAGCAGTGCCTCACGGCGTACCGCTGCGGACGCGGGCGAATCGCTCGGATGGAAGTCGGCGCTTGACGCCGCATCTGCGGTCGACTCGATGATGCGTGCAGCGGGTGCGGGGGCCCAGCCGCCGGCGGAGTTCGAGTACGCAGTTGGGAGCCCTTCGGGCGAGACCAAACGCACGTGCGAAGCGTGCGTGTGGTCAACCGCTCGCGGAAGCACGAAGGTCACATCGCATCCTGCCTGCTTCAGTGCGCGCGTCAGCCCGTGGCAGGCCGTGCCAAGCCCGCCCGTGATGAACGGCGGGAACTCCCATCCCAACATCAGGACGGATGGCGCGCTCATCAGCCCTCCGGTTCGCTGTCCATGTCGCCGAGCAGGCGGAACATCGACTCGAACGCCAGCAGGAACAGTTGCAACCGCGCCGCGACCTCCGCATCGCTGCCATCGGCAGGAAGCACTGTCTCGAAGACATATCGCTTCGCATCATCGCGGAAGTGCTTGACGCGGGGCGGATCAACTTTGGAACCGAGGTCGAGCAGCGCCTCGCGAAACAGGTCTTCGATGGAGTCGCGCGACTCGACAAGCGAGGATTCGATGGACTCGCTCAGCCAGCGATCAGCGGTGCGGAGAGAGAGTCGCCACCCATCCACTCCGACTTCGAGCGCGTACTCCGCTGCTGACGCGGAACCCGATGCTGCGCATACCAACCGTCCGCCGCTGCGGGTGATTGCACCGAACACCCTCGCTTCTCGCGCCGCGGACTCGATGGTTCGCAGAATCTGGCTCGTGGTCTCGGTGCTCATTGGGTGGGACCGATGATTCTACCTCCCCACGCGTTACGATTCGGTGGTGGCAGAGCCATGGACGATTCGCCGCTTGCGCGCATGGATGAACCTGTTTCTCGAAGAAAAGGGGGTCGAATCGCCGCAGTTGTCCTCCGACCTGTTGATCGCGCATGTCCTCGAGTGTGAACGCCTGCGGACGTACCTCGATGTGGATCGCGTGGCGACGGCGGAGGAACTTGCGAAGCTCCGTGCACTGGTGCAGCGCGCCGGTCGGCATGAACCGGTGCAGTACCTCGTCGGTCGGTGGGCGTTCCACGGATGTGAGCTTGAGGTCGGACCGTCGACGCTGATTCCGCGTCCGTGCACGGAGTTGCTCGTGGAGGAAGCGGTTCGCATCGCGGGTGCAGCATGTGAGACGGGTGCGCCGCTGTGCATCGTGGATCTCTGTACGGGGACTGGGTGCATCGCCATCGCAGTGGCGCGCGCACTGCGCGTTCAGCGCACGGGGCGGCGGCAGTTGGCATGGAAGGGGCCGGGAGCGGATGAACGCGGCGCCTCGGAGGTCGATGCGCTTCGTGGGCTTCGGGTGATTGCAACGGATGTTGTGCCAGCTGCCGTGGAACTTGCGCGTCGGAATGTCGCTGCGAACAGGCTCGAGTCTGTCGTCGAGGTCGTGCAGGGAGATTTGGATGGTGCGCTCGCCGATTTCGGTATCGAGGGCAGTGTCGACGTGCTGTGCGCGAATCCGCCGTATGTCAGCGATGCGGAGTGGAAGGATGTGCCGCAGAATGTCCGAGCTTGGGAGCCGGAGACTGCGCTCCGCGGTGGTGTGGACGGGCTTGCAGTGGTGCGGCGCGTGGTGGAGTGTGCGCCTCGCCTTCTCCGCCCTGGCGGCGTGCTCCTGTGCGAGATCGCTGCAAGCCAAGAGCAGGCTGCTCGGCAGATCGCATCATCGAGCGGACTGATGGAGGCTGTGGTGCTGCGCGATCTTGAGCGCCTGCCGCGGCTGCTCCGCGCGCGGCGCACCCCGTGACCTATTGGGGCGCGCCGAGCGCCTTGCGGACTTCTTCGAGCAGGACACCTGCCTGGAAGGGCTTGAACAGGAAATTGCTGAGTCCGTCTTGCGTCGATCGGACGATCGAATGGTTCGGGTCGTAGCCGAACCCTGTCATCATCAGAAACGCGCACGCGGGTGATGCCTCGCGTGTGCCTCGGAACACCTCGTATCCGTTGCGGTCCGGCATGCGCACATCGGAGATCACCAGATCGAAGGGCTTGCCCTCATCTTGGGCGCGCCGAACGAGTTCGAGTGCCGCGCTCCCATCGGGTCGGTTCTCCACGAGTCCGCCCGCCTCCTGAAGCAGTCCCTGAATCGTCTCGCGCACATTCGCATCGTCATCGGCAACAAGGATTCGCTTGCCTTCGATCCAAGGATCGCGTGATCGGTCGCGGGGCAGGCGATCAATGCCCAGCACGGACTGCGGACCTGATGTCGCACCCTTGATCCTGGCCGAGAGCATTTCGAGCGCCCGTTCGAGATGCTCGAAGGCGCCGAGTTTTCCCATGGCAACGTCCATCGTGGCGTCCCGAAGACGCTGCGTCGGCACCGCCAGTTCGTCTCGCAAGATCGCGCTGACCCGCTCGCTGGTGGATGAGCGTTCCACAATGAGCATGTCCAGAATGTTGAGGGCCATCGCCATGTAACGCCCGTAGGTCTCGAGCGCGAGGCAGTCATCTTCATGGAACGCATTCGCGCGAAGCGACTCGACATTGACGATGCCAATCACACGCTCCCGAAGCAGCATCGGAACGGTCAGGCTCGACCGCGCACCCGGCAGTCCAGGCAGGTAGTTCGGATCCGTGTCCGTGTTCGGGCAGATGAAACTGCGCCCAGAACTTGCCACGATGCCTGAAATGCCGTTGGCAGCCGGGCGCGCAAAGATCGATTCACCGATCCGCAGCGGGTCGATGCCGTGACCAATGACCAGTTCGAGTTGATCGGTCTTGCGATTTCGGAGACGGATTTCGTAGGGCTGCCCTGGGAACTCGCGCTCCATCGCCTGCGCGATCTTCCCTTCGAGCAGCGCAAGGCGTTCCGCCACATTGAGAGGATTGACGATCTGTGCGTCGAGATCGAGCAGGTCGGCGCCTGCCGCGTCGACGGCATCGAGGCGTTCCGAAAGGCGTGTGTGGACGGAAACATCGAAGAGAACGCCCGAGGCGCCACCGCCAGGGGCTGGGGAGATGAGGAGTTCGAACGTGTTGGAGCCCGATCGAAAACGCTTCCGCAGGTGGAGCGTCGGTGAAGTGGCAAACTGTGGCAGCGCAAGTGCGCACTGTTCGGCAAAGAGCCGAAGCGTCTCGGCAGGCTGCTCCGCGAGGCGCGATGTCATCCAGATGACTTCGCCCGTGGCATCCACGATGCCGATACCCGCGCCGACATTGTCGAGCAGGTTGAGCGGCGATGCGGGGGGCTTCGAGTTCGGCATCGAAGCGGCGAGTGTACGCTTCACGCCCGCCTATTCACCATGATCACCGTCGATCAGGTCACCAAGTCCTTCGGGCGTACGCGCGCAGTGGACAACCTCTCGTTTGAGGTGCCCTCTGGTTCGGTCTGCGGATTTCTTGGCCCCAACGGTGCCGGAAAGACCACGACGATTCGCATGCTTGCCGGTGCGATCACCCCCGATGCAGGCTCCCTGCGTGTGGGTTCGGCGGACGTGCAGCGCGATCCGATGCTCGCGCGGCGTTCCATCGGCTACCTGCCCGAGTCGAATGCGCTGCCGCCCGAAGCACGTGTCGATGAGTACTTGCGGTTTCGCTGCGGTCTCTGGGGTGTCGCGCCGCGTGATCACAGGGCAGCGGTGGCACGAGTGGTGGAGCGCTGTCAGCTCGAGTCCGTGCGTCGGAAGCTCGTGGGTTCGTTGAGCCGCGGGTTCCGTCAGCGCGTCGGACTTGCCGCTGCGCTCGTCGCATCGCCCGCTGTTGTGATTCTTGATGAACCTGCCACGGGTCTCGACCCGATGACTGCGCAGGCGTTTCGCGGACTTGTGCAGTCGTTGCGTGGCGAGCACACCGTTCTCTTCTCGAGCCACAATCTTGCGGAGGTCGAGGCGGTTTGCGACCATCTCGTGCTGCTTGGTGGCGGTCGGCTTGTGGCGCAGGGGACGGCAAGCGATCTTCGCCGCCGCGGCGCCGTTGCCGCGCGCTTTGGCCTTGAGTGCACGGGAGGAGATGTCGGTGCGCTTCGGTCCGTGGCGGGCGTTCTCGAGGTGCAGTCGGAGTCGCTTGCGGACGGTTGGACCGGCATCGTGGTCGCTGCGGACGAAAGCCACCCGGATGCGGCTGCACTGCCGACTCAAATCGCAGCCGTGCTGCAGCGCTCGGGCGCATCCGTGCGGCGCTTTGAGCGCGTCACGCCGCCTTTGGAGGATGTGTTCGCGAGGTTGGTCGGTCGAGCAGGGGGCAATCGCTGATGCGCGCGCTGCTGTCGATCGCGCGTCGTGAGACAGGAGCGCTGTTCATGACCACAACGGCGTGGGGTGCGCTCGCCGTCTTTGCGCTGGTGACGGGGGTCATCTCTGGAGTCGCCGCCATCGCCCCCGGGGCACCAGCGGAGATTCGTGCGGTGGCGGCCGCTGCGGGCTGGGCGATGCTGCTCGTTGCGCCCGCCATCTCGCTGCGACCGACGACGGAGGATCGGCGCAGTGGCTTCTGGGAAGTGCTCGCCACAAGTCCGACGGGACCATCTTCACTGGTGCTTGGGCGTTGGTTGGCCGGCATGGTGGGGGTGTTCGCACTCGTGCTCGTCGGTGTCGGCGCTCCCTTCGCCGTGCTTGAATCGCTTGCCGATCCGGATGTTGGCGAGTGCCTCTGTGCCGCGCTCGGCGTCTTTCTTCTTGGAAGCGCGGCGCTCGCTTCAGGCGTGTTCTTCGGATCGCTGACGACAAGCGCTTCGGTCGCCTATCTCGGCACATTCTTCTTCTGGCTCGTGCTGCTGATCGGACTGCGCTCGGTTGCTCCCGCACTGACTGCGGATCAGGCTGATCTTCTCTTCGCAGCGGATCCGATCCGGCGACTTGAGGGGTTCCTCACGGGCGCAGTCGACAGCGCGGATGTGATCTACTTCCTCGCCGCAACATTCCTGTTTCTGACAGGCGCATGGGCGCTGCAGCGCACCGATGCGGAACGCTCATCGGGTCGAACGCCGTTCCGGGTGAGTCTGCGAATCATGTCTGGTGTGCTTGCTGGGCTCGCCATCGCCGTTTCGGTCTGCATCGTTGCCCGTGCTCCCTTCCTGCGCTCGGCCGTCGACTTGACCAAGGGGCGGCAGTGGGAAGTGGCGCCGCAGTTGGCTGCGCTGTTGCGCGGCACGAAGGGAGCCTGGCGCGTCACATGGATCGATTCAGGTGGCGCGCTCAGCGGCGGTGTTGGCGATCAGCTGGAGGATGTGCTTGCGGCACTTCGCCGATCCGCAGCATCCGAGGGTGCCGAGATCGCATGGACCCGCATCGATCCGACGGCGCAGCGCGGTGCGGCGGACTACGCGCAGTGGGTGGATGCACTTATCCGTCGCCATCGATCGGCGACCGCGGACAGCGGTGCAGCGGTGGACAACGGATGCGTGGAGATGGAACGACTCGCATCGTTTGCGGGCAGCGAGTCGGATCGCTTGGGCGCGGTGATCGACCGACTCCCGGATGGCTCTGCGGATCGCGTGCAACTCGAACGTGTGCGCAGCGCATTGCGCGCCCTCGCGGTGGGAACCCCGGCGATTCTCCGCACAATCGATGCGATGCGCGTCAGTCGCCCCGATCGTGCGCTTCCCGACGCTGGCGAGGTTGCGTTGGTTGTCGGCGCGCACAACCGCGACTGGGGGACGCAACTCGGCGCGTTCTCGACATGGCTGGTGGAACGTGGCATCGCCAGCGATGCCGCTCCGGAGATTGTCGAACTGGCGCAGCGCATGCGCCCGGAGCTTGGTGTGCGTGCGCGGGCACTGCTGCGGACGGTGGATGCGATCGATGCACTCGAGAACGACCCGCTGCAGGATGTCTCGGTTGGACTTGCGGTGGGTGGTGGACTTGTAATCGAATCGCCGCATGGCGTCGCCTTCATTCCCGATTCCGCACTAGCGGTGAATGCCAGCGACGCATCGAGCGTCGTTCGATTTGACCGCCGCTTCCGAATGGAGCAGCTCATCGATGCGTCGATGCGCAGCATCTTGGACGATGCGCGTCCGGAACTGGTGCTCGTGCACTCGGAGGAGCGTTCGCTCCTGTTGCCGACGGGCGATGGCAGCGATGTGTCGGCGATTGCCGATGCCTGCCGCGCGGCGCGCATCGATCTGCGCGAGTGGCAAGTGACTGCGGCGCCACAGCCGATCGCGCGTCCGCTGAGCGTCTGGATGGTGGTGCCGCCGCGCACAGTGTCGCTCGAGAGGGACGCGCGCGAACGTGCGCTTCTTGAGGCAGTCGCAGGTCTCATCGCGGAGGGACGACCGCTGCTGCTGTCGATCGGCCCGAGCCTTCGTCCGCTTGCGGGTCGACCTGATCCCTGGGCAGAGGCGGCGTTCAAGTTGGGCGCTGCTGCGCAGACAGATTCGGTGATCGTGGACGACATCCCCGTGGGTGAGGGAAAGACCGAGCGCAGAACTCGCCTGGAACTGCTCGCGGGTGAGAGCGATCTGCCGATTGCTCGTGCGCTCGCGGGCCAGAGGGTTGGCGTTCAAGTGGCGGTACCCGTGTTGCCCGCGCGCACAAACGCCGAGGCGATTGGATTGCTCTTCGCGCCGGCTGCGCCTGCTCGTTCCATGGAGCGCGACTGGCGGAGGCGTTCACCCGATCCGCGCTCGACAGCCGCGCTCGACGCTGGCATCAGCGTGGCGGTCGCGTCGGAACGCGCCGTCCTCGGTGGGATGCGCCCACGTGCGCTCGTCATCGGTTCGCCCTCCTGGATGTTCACCTCGGTGGTGGATGCGGCGCGCACTGTGGCTGGCTCTGGCAATGTGCTTGTCACGCCAGGAAACCGCGAACTGGCGGTCAACGCCACACTGTGGCTTGCCGGACTGGATGCCCGTCTGGGCGACAGTGGCAGTGCGCGGCAGACCTCTCGCATCGGCGAGATCTCCGTGCGTGAACGCTTGCAGTGGACAGCGGGGTTGTCGCTCATGCTGCCCGCTTCGCTTCTCCTTGTCGGTCTTGTGATTCGCTGGTGGAGGTCGCGCGGATGATGGGGCGACCGCTCCTGCGCCTCTGGATCGTCGCTGTGATCCTCGCATCGCTGGCGGTGGTTGTCTGGTTCGCATCGCAGTCTGGAAGTGCGCAGGAGGATTCGGTCGGTGGGCTGCGGCGCATGATCAGCGAGGGATCCGTGCCTTGGGCAGATGTGCAGCGCGTGACCGTCCGCCGCGGGGCGGAGAACGTCATCGAGTTCGTCCGCCGTGATGGGCGCTGGTGGCAGTCGAAGCCATTCGAGTTTCCGATGCAGGATGCGGAGGTCGATGCGTTGGTTGCTCGCGCGGCGGAGGTGCAGATTCGCGAGAGTGCTGCGGTTGCTGCGGCGGATGACACGATGATCGCGACCGGACTGACGCCCGAGGCGCCGACGGTGGAGTTCGGTTGGGGCGCTGGCGCATTGACGCTGCGCCTGGGTGCTCGACTTCCCGCTGGCTTCGCTTGGATGTGCACGGATGCGGATCCGATGCCGCGTGTTGCGCGTTCCACCTTCCATGATGCGGCACTGCTTGGCGACTTCCGTCAGTGGCGAACGCCGTTCCTCTTTTCGCGTGCTGATGTCGAGTGCACTCGGCTTGTGTGCGAGCAACGGACGCAAGGTGGCGTCGAGCGCATCGAGGTGGTCCGCGAAGGTCCGCAGTGGCGCCTCGTGTCACCGCTCAACACGCGCGCCGACCGAGGAGCGATCGAGCGATGGCTCGAGGCTCTTGAGCGCGCGCAGACAAGCGGATTCGTTGCGGACAATCCCACCGAACTGCTGCCGTTCGGCCTCGATCGACCGACCACCATGGTGGAAGTTCACAGTCAGCGGCAGTCCGTCGCTTCCGATGGGAGCGTCACGCGCCTCGATGACGTGGAGCGGCTTGAGATCGGGTCGCCTGTGCGCAGCGGCGCGGCCGAGCGGTTTGCGCGCCTGACGCAGCGACCGGAGGCGGTGCTCGAACTCGATGCGACGGCGGTTGCGGCAGCGGTACCGATTGGGCTGTTGCTGGTGGATCCGACCGCAACGGGTTGCCGGGCCGAGGACATTGCCGCGCTTCGCTTCGAGCCGATCGGCGGGGAGAACTGGCGGCTGCAGCGGAGCGCCGGCGATTGGAGGGTGGTGAACGCACAAGGCGAGTCGAAGGCGGACAAGGCGGCAGCAGAATCGCTGCTCGCCAAACTGTGCAAGGCGCGAGCATCCGAGTTGACGCTTGAGCGACCATCGGCTGATTTGGTTGCAGGTCGGATCGTCGCTGAGTCATTCGACGGGAGAGAACTCGCCGCACTGTCGGTCGTGCAGGAGCGAAACAATGGACGGTTTGGCATCGATGATGGAAGTGGTGTCCTGCGGATCCATCCATCGTCGTTCGGACTTCGGCTCGATGCGCAGTCCTGCATGCCTGCTGCGCAGCGCATGAACCCCGTTGTGCCGCCGACCGATCAGGTGCCTTGACGCGTTCGTCGCCAGCACTCCACACGGTCGCTGCTGCGCATGACCGACGCATGCAGTGAAAAGGCATCGCCCTTGGGGAAGTCGATCTGCCGCGGATCAGGCGCTGGGCATTCGAGCGCGTGGGACGAGGTGAACACCCACGCATCATCGACAAGGTCTGCGGCGAACAGTGCGCCAATGAGCCGGGCACCACCCTCACAAAGCACGGTCGATACTCCATCCGCGCCAAGCGCTTCAAGACAACCGCGAAGGCCGTGTTCGGACACGCCGCGCAGGGGCGACGGGCCTGGCGCATCTGGAAGAAGCGGGCGAACGACCACGCCAGTTTGCCGAAGCCGCTGCGCCGCATCTGGGCGCGCGCTGAGCGCATCGGCTGTTGTGAACACGGTCACCGGTCCATCGCTGACCGTGCGCACCAACTGCGAGTGCAGCGGCACATCGAGAAAGGGATCGATCACCGCACGCAGCGGGGTCCGTCTGCGCACAGGGACCCGAGGAAGCAGATGCGGGTCATCGGTGAGCACCGTGCCGATGCCAACCAGCACGGCATCGACGCGTGCGCGTTCACGGTGCACCATCGCGCGGCAACGCAGTGAACTGATCCAACGATCCGTGCCGGCACGCACGGCCGTGGCCCCCGTGCGGTCCTGCGCCCACTTGGCGATGACCCACGGGCGCCGTTCCCGTACGCGGAGGGAAAAGGGTGCGTGCAGCCAGCGCGTCCACGCCGTCGAGCACTGCCAGACATCGATGCCGCTCCTGCGCAGCCGCGCTGCGCCGCCCGCCGCGGCTGGGTTCGGATCAGACTCGCCGTAGATCACCTCGCGCACGCCCGCACGGCAGAGCGCCAGCGAGCAGGGGGGTGTTCGACCATGATGGTCGCAGGGTTCGAGTGTGATGAGCGCCGTGCCGCCTCGGGCGCGTTCACCTGCCTGCAGGAGCGCGGCGGCCTCGGCATGGGCGCCGCCAAGCGCGCGGTGATGCGCGACGGCAGCGATGCTGCCATCGTGTGCGAGCAGGACGCACCCAACCATCGGGTTTGGTTCAACCGCCCCGTGACCGCGAAGTGCCAGCCGCGCCGCACGATCCAACAACACCTGCGCACGCGACTTGCTTGTGCGGGGCGGCGGTGTGCTCGTCACAGTTCGCGGCGCTCCGTTGCCGCCGTCCATCACTGCTGGGCGAGGACTTCGTCCTTCAGGCGATCGGGCATGATGCGATAGGTCAGCGGTTCCATGCTGCTGCTCGCGCGACCCTGGCTCATCGAGCGGAGGCTCGTGGTGTAGCCGAAGAGTTCCGACAGCGGAACTTCGGCGGTCACCAGACGAACCACGCCACGCACCTCACTGTCGACGATCTGTCCGCGGCGGCTCGCGATGTCACCGGAGACGTTGCCGAAGAACTCATCGGGCGTGGTGACGACCAACTTCATGATCGGCTCAAGCAGCGCCAACCCTGCCTTGGTGCACGCCTCGCGGAAGGCGAGCGCACCAGCCTGTTCGAAAGCGATCTGGCTGGAGTCGACGTCGTGGTACGAGCCGTAGACCAGTTCCACCTTGACATTGATGACGGGATATCCGCCGAGAATGCCGCTCGCAGCCGCTTGCCGCGCGCCGTACTCGACGCTCGGGATGAACTCGCGCGGGATGACGCCGCCTGCGATGGCATCGACGAACACCACGCCATCCTTCATCACCAGTTCTTCGCTTTCCGCCTCTCCCTTGGTGATTGGGGCCACGTTCACCACCGCATCACCGAACTGTCCGCGACCACCCGTCTGCTTCTTGAAGAGACCACGGACCTTCTCGGCGCGTCCCGTGATGGTCTCGCGATACGCCACACGCGGCTTGCCGACGTTCACGCCAATCTTCATGTCGCGCACGAGCTTGTTCTTGATGATCTCGAGGTGGAGTTCGCCCATGCCCGAGATGATCGTCTCGCCGGTCTCCTCGTTGTAGTTCGAGCGGAACGAGGGGTCTTCGCGGCGGATCGTCGTCAGCGCCTCGCCGAGCTTCTTCTTGTCGTCGGCGGTGACCGGCTCGATGGACATCGAGATCACGGGCTCCGGGAATGTCATGCGCTCGAGGATGATCGGGTTGTCCTGATCGCACAGTGTGTCGCCCGTGAAGGAGTCCTTCAGCCCGACGACCGCAACGATCTGTCCGGCGCCCGTCGAATCGAGGGCGTTGCGGTGCTTCGAGTGCATCTCGTACAGGCGCGAGACGTTCTCGCGTCGATCGTTGCCCGGGTTGAGCACGCGCATGCCCTTGGTCAGCGTTCCTGAATAGATGCGCAGGTAGGTGAGGGTTCCCGCGACATCCGCCACGACCTTGAAGACGAGCGCGGAGAATGGCGCAGCGTCGGAATGCGGACGCGTCAGGCGCACCGACGGATCCTTGCTGTCGACGCCCTCGACATCGGGGCGTTCCGTTGGGCAAGGCAAGTAGTCGACGACCGCATCCAGGACGCGCTGAATGCCCACGTACTTGAGGGCAGACCCGCAAAGCACTGGGAACGCGCGCAGGGCGATGGTCGCCTTGCGCAGGGCCGCCTTCATCTCGGGAACCGTCAACGATGCGGGATCCGCGAGGTATTTCTCGGTGAGCGCATCATCGAGCTCGGCGATCTTCTCGATCATCTGGTGGCGCCACTTCTCGGCCTGCTCCTTCCACTCCTCTGGGATCTCGCCTTCCTGGATGGTCTGACCATCGTCGTCCGCAGACCAGTACATCGCCTTCATGGACATCAGATCGACGATTCCCTTGAACTCATTGCCCCAGCCGAGGGGGAACTGGACAGGGACAGCGTTCGCACCAAGGCGCGTCAGGATCGAGCCGAAGGAGAACTCGAAGTCCGCGCCGAGTTTGTCCATCTTGTTGATGAGACAGAGGCGCGGCACGCCATAACGGTCCGCCTGACGCCAGACAGTCTCGCTCTGCGCCTCCACACCTTCCTTGCCGTCGAACACGGCAACCGCACCATCGAGCACACGCAGTGAGCGCTCCACTTCGATGGTGAAATCGACATGGCCCGGGGTATCGATCAGATTGATCTTGTACTCCGTGCCCTGATGGGTCCACGGGCAGGTGGTGGCAGCGGACTGGATCGTGATGCCGCGCTCCTGCTCTTCCTGCAGCGAGTCCATCGTGGCGGTGCCCTCATGCACTTCGCCCATCTTGTGGATCTTGCCGGTGTAGAAGAGGACGCGTTCGGTGACCGTGGTCTTTCCAGCATCGATATGGGCGCAGATGCCGATGTTGCGAACGCGGTTCAGGTCGGTGGCCATTGGGGTTCCTTCGATGGAGAGAGCGTGCCGTGGTGGAAAGCCCCGCAGTCTAGCAGGGTCCCACGAAGTTTCAAACAGGATGGCTGCCGTCACAGGGCAGTTTTGACGGGCGAAAGTTGGGCAAAGCGCCCCTAAATCGATCGCACCAAACGCGTGCAGTCGATGCCGTCGCGGTCGAGCGCAGGGCGGATTCTGTCCATGAAACGCCGTCCATCGGTGACATAGCCGGCGGTCGGCTCGAGCCCCTCCACGCGCGATGTGAAGAACCGGTTCAGCCGCTGCATCCACAGTTCACGGACGTACTTTGCCGTCATCGACGCGAGCGCAACGGGCAGGTGAACCGCCTCCGCGTCGACAGTGAACGAGATCACCAGGACGCCGAGCGGCCCCACAAGGCGATAGCGACTTTCCGTTTCATCCTCCCGCTCGATGGTCAGGCGGTCGTTTGGAAACTCACGCAGCAGTTCAGCGACATGCCGCATTCGCCCGCCTTGGCGGTCGACTGCCACTCGCAACAGACTGCCACCCGGTGCAGCGCGGAGTCGGTGGGCGTGTTGCATCACCAATGTCCACGGAAGGCTCGACTTCACCGCGCCGCGGCGCGCGGCATCGTTGATGGGGCCTGCGTCGACTGCCGCACAGTGCAGCCCATCCAATCGAATGCCCGCGTTCTCAAGAGAGCGGCGGAGCATGCTTGCTCCGAGCGACAGATGCGGTGCATCACATGCGCAGGGCAGGGGAACGCGCCCCGCGTACCACGGCTCCGAGTCGGGCGGCGCGGCGCTGCCGAGCCGATCAAAGACGTCCGTATCTGTCGTGCATGGCGCACCGTGGATTGCACAGAGCACGGCGAGAACGCCGCGCTCGATATCCGCAAGCGGATGCCGCCCGCCCGCACCCGTTCCCTTCAGCTGTTTGCTGTCGTTGATGGCGATGCGTCCTTGCCGATCGCGTGCCTTTCGGCAGACGGAAGTCTTCATGCGCTTCCAAAGATCGGGCGGAGCGGCGATGTCGTCGCTGCCATCGATCTGCCAAGCAGAGCAGCCCACACACAGTGGACCAAGCAGCGGTCCATATCCGGCCTCATCGATCCCCGCATAGAGCATGGCGGCATTGTGATCGCTGTCGGCTATCTTTGCACGGAGGTTTCGCACCATCCACAAGGAGTCCACCATGACGCAAGCACCAGCCCGCCCATCTCCAGCAGCATCCACCACCGAGTCGATCTTGGGTGCGGAAGCGCAGGCGCTGTTGACCTTCAAGGCCAAAGTCAGCCGTGATCTGCTGCACTTGCCAGGTCCCGACTTCATCGACCGCACATTCCTGCAGACCGACCGCAATCCCCAGGTCATCCGCAACATGCAGGCGATCTTCGGGCATGGCCGACTCGCCGGGACCGGCTACTGCAGCATCCTTCCCGTGGATCAGGGGATCGAGCACTCGGCAGGCGCGAGCTTTGCCCGCAATCCGCTCTACTTCGACGGCGGCAACATCATCAAACTTGCGATCGAAGGCGGATGCAATGCGGTCGCGACGACGTTCGGTGTCTTCGGCAGCGTTGCGCGTACCTATGCGCACAAGATCCCGTTCCTTGTGAAGATCAACCACAACGAGTTGCTCACCTGTCCCAATCAGCATAAGCAGATCCTCTTCGGGTCGGTACGCGAGGCTTGGAACCTTGGTGCAGCCGCCGTGGGTGCGACGATCTACTTCGGATCCGAGGATGCCGACCGTGAGATCGTCGAAGTGGCGGAGGCGTTCCACGAAGCGCATCAACTCGGGATGGTGACCGTGCTCTGGTGTTATCTCCGGAACAAGGCTTTCGTGAAGGATGGTCGCGACTTCCACACGAGCGCCGATCTGACGGGGCAGGCGAACCACCTGGGCGTCACGATCCAGGCGGACATCATCAAGCAGAAGCAGGCGGACTGCAACGGCGGCTACGAGGCGCTCAACATGGGCGGTTCGAGCTACGGGAAGTTCGACAAGCGCATGTACACCGAGTTGTGCAGCGATCACCCGATCGATCTGACTCGCTATCAGGTGCTCAACTGCTTCAGCGGGCGCAGTGGGCTCATCAATTCAGGTGGCGCAAGCAGCGGAGGCAACGACCTTGCCGAGGCTGTGCGAACGGCTGTGATCAACAAGCGCGCAGGCGGCACGGGACTCATCTCGGGTCGCAAGGCGTTCCAGCGCCCGATGGCGGAGGGCGTTCGCTTGTTGAACGCGATCCAGAATGTCTATCTCGATCCCGCGGTGACGATCGCCTGATCAGCCGGCGCGCTGCGCCGCACGAATCGGCTTCGGAGCAAGTGTCGTTTGCGTTGCGCGCCGAATCTCCTCGGTATCGGCATACTCCTCGCCAAACCGCACGAGCCGAAGGCTGTTGGCGATCACGAAGATGTAGGCGGCGGCTTGGTAGAACGGGGTCACCCAGATGTCGATTTGCCCGGTGGCAGCAAGCGCAAGTCCAATGGTCGCAAGCAGCAGGCTGACGCCGATGTTCGCCGCGATGATGCCCTTCGCCTTCGAAGCGAGTTCCACGAGGAATGGAATGTGACGCAGATCCTCGTTCATCAGCGCAACGCCCGCGCTGTTCGTGGCGATGTCCGATCCCGACAATCCCATCGCGACACCCACATCCGCGCTGGCGAGGATCGGACCGTCGTTGATGCCATCGCCCACCACAAGCACGCGATTTCCACGGCGAATCAGGTACTTCAGTTCCTCGTGCTTTTCTTCGGGGAGGCACTCCGCCTCGATCGTGTCGACACCAACCGACTCGCCCACTCGCTGTGCGACGCCGAGTCGGTCGCCCGTGAAGATGCAGACGCGTCGGACGCCGAGCTGACGCAGTCGGCTGACCGCCTCGGCAGCGTGCTGTCGAAGCTTGTCTTCAAGCCCAACAGCACCGAGGTAACGCCCGTCCTGCATGACGTGCACGCTCGACATTCCTTCGGTTCGCTCTTCGACCTGCTTGATCTGCGCCGCCGCGCCTGGATTCAGTTCGGCAATCCACTGTGAACGCCCCGCGTGCAGCACAGTGCCCGCCTTTGTTCGGGCGAGCACGCCACGACCATGGATTTCCTCGTATGTCTCGATGGCCGAAGGGACGATGCGCGCGCGCTGTGCCGTCTCAAGGATGCTGCGCGCAAGCGGATGATTGCTGGATTGTTCGCAGTCCGCAGCCGCTTGCAGCAGAGCGGCGCCCTCCGCGCCCTCCGCAGGCGCGAGCCGACTGACGGAGAAACGCCCCGTTGTCAGCGTGCCCGTCTTGTCCATCACCACGGTGTCGATGCGCGCAGCTTCCTCGAGCGTTCGAGTCTGCTTGATCATGATCCCGAGCCGCGCCGCTGCGGCAAAGGCGGCCACCATCGCGGTCGGATGCGAGATGAGCAGTGCACCGGGGCAGGTCACCACCAGAACGGTGATCGCACGCACCGCCGCTTGGCTGCGCACATCCGCCGATGCGCTCTTGGTCGTGAAGAACCAGACGAGCCCGGCCACCATCAGCACCACGGGCACGTAGTACGCCGCAAGCCGTTCAATCATCTCCTGTCGATCGCTGCGGGAGTTTTCCGCCTCGCGGATGAGCGATTCAACCTTTCCGATGGTCGTCTCGCCGGCGACGGCGGTCACCTCGATGTCGATCTGCCCAGTGAGATTCGTGGTGCCTGCATACACCTCGCTGCCCGCCTGCGCTTCAATGGGGACCGCTTCGCCTGTCAGCGATGCCTGATTGATGCTCGTGGTGCCGCGCGTGATGCGCCCGTCCGCAGGCAGGTTTTCGCCAGGCCGCACGCGCACCAGTTGACCGACCGACAGCGCACGTCGGCGCACTTCGCGCTCGGTGCCATCGCTTTCGACGATGCGCGCAACATCAGGCGTGAGTTCGAGCAGTTCACGGATCGCGCGCTGCGCGCCCCATGCGGTGCGCGACAGGATCAGCTCCGAAAGCCACAAGAAGAACGCCAGGAACCCTGCGGCGAGATAGAGCTGGTTCGCCATCGCGGCGAGCACTGCGAGCGTCGCGAGGGAGTCGCTCGAGGGGCGTCCGGCGCGCAACTCGGCGATCGCGCCCAATGCCATCGGGATGGTCAGGATGATCGCGCCGAGGACAGCGGGGATCTGCGCGACGGCGGGTTCGATGCCGAGGAACGACTGTCCAACGGCGGCAACCAGCAGCAGGATGCCGCCACAGAGGGCAACAAAGAGCCGCCGCTCGAGGCGCGCGCCGCCCTGCGAGGCATCGTCTTCGGGTGTGCGTTCAGTCACCTGCGCTCGCGCATCCAGTGTGCTCACAGAGTTGCTCCTTTGGCGTGCATGGCAGAGTGCATCGTTCGCTGCATGGCGTGCGAGGAAAGGTTAGCACCCATCGCTTCTCGGCGGCGTGGTAGGGTGCTTCCATGTCCGATGAGATTGCCGTCATAGGCTGCGGTCAGTTCGGCAGTGTTGTCGCGAGTCATTGCGCTCGAGCGGGTCATGCGGTGCGTCTTTGGGGGCGAAACGATGAAGAGGTGCAGGGGCTGCTGCAAAATCGTCGCAGCACGCGCGTGGAGGGTTTGGTGATTCCTGATTCGGTTGTCATAACGACCGATGGGAAGGCTGCCATGCACGGCGCTCGCATGGTCATGACGGCAATCCCATCGCAGTACGCGCGGAGCGTGTGGAAGGTTCTGCGGTCGGCATGCCCAAAGGATGTCACGATCGTGAGTCTTGCGAAGGGGTTCGAGGTGGAGACACTGAAGCGCCCGAGTGAAGTACTGCGGGAACTTGCCGTCGGCGGCGAAGTCGTCACGCTTTCCGGACCTTCCGTGGCGAGCGAGGTTGCGGTGGGTCTGCCGACGGCGATGGTGGTGGCAGGCGAAGCCTCTGCAGCGCGTCAGGTGCAGCAGGCACTCGCAACGCCCGCTTGGCGCATCTACCTCTCCGCAGATCAGATCGGCGTGGAGGCGGCTGGTGCGCTCAAGAATGTGATCGCCCTCGCGGCGGGCATGGTCGATGGAATGCAACTGGGCATCAATGCGAAGGCAACGCTCCTCGCGCGCGGGACGGCGGAGATGGCGCGGCTTGGCATGGCGCTCGGCGGCAGTCGCGAGACATTCTTTGGCGTCGCAGGAGTCGGCGATCTTGCCACGACCTGCTTCAGCGCAGATGGACGCAATCGAACGCTCGGCGAACGCCTCGGCCGCGGCGAGGACTTCGCATCCGCGCTTCGGTCCATGCACGCGGTGGTGGAGGGGGTCGATACCTGCCGCGCAGTCGTGGAACTGGCTCGGCGTCTTGGCGTCGAAGTGCCGATCGCGTCCGCGGTGTACGCGGTTCTCTTTGGTGGTGCCACGCCGCAGCATGCGCTGCAGGAACTGATGCGACGCGCAAGCGGCGAAGAGCGGCTCTGATCGCACGAGCGTGCAGCCGCCGCTTCAGGAAGTCTTGGCGTCGCCCTCGCGCGGGACAGAAACCTTGTTGCCCCCCGCACCCACGGATCGGATGAATCGGTTGGTCCGAAGCAGATCCACGGTCCGTTTGAGATCGCTGCGCAGAGGTGCCTCAAACAGCATCGGCTCGTTGGTGATCGGATGACGGAAGCCGAGCATCGCGGCATGGAGCCCTTGCCGCATCAGCAGTGGCGCGTCGGTGTCACCTCCGACATCAGACTCGCGCAGGTGCTTCCCACCGTACATGTCATCGCCTGCAAGCGGATGCCCAAGGTGAGACATGTGAACGCGAATCTGATGCGTGCGCCCCGTGCGCAGTTCCAACTCGACGAGCGCGAAGCCCTCGAAAAGTTCGAGCGTTCGGTAGTAGGTCTGTGAGGGCTTGCCGCTGTCGTCGAATCGCACCGCATACCGCTCGCGAATCGACGGATGCTTGCCCAGCGGAAGGTCGACGAGATCGGCGAGCGGATCAGGGTGACCCTCGACGAGCGCGATGTACCGCTTCTGGGTCGTGCGTTTCTCAAACTGCTTGCCGAGCCGCCAATGTGCAGTCTCGGTTTTGGCGGCGACCATGACGCCGCTCGTGTGCTTGTCGAGTCGGTGCACCACGCCGGGGCGCGCCTGTTCACGACCGACTTCCGAAAGCTTGCCGCTGGAGCGGTGCAGGAAGTGCCATGCGAGACCGTTGATGAGCGTTCCAGACTTGTGACTGCGTGCGGGATGCACGATCAGGCCTGGCTGCTTGTTGATGACGATCAGTTCGTCATCCTCGAAGAGGATGTCAAGCGGGATCTCCTCGGGTGCGATCTCGTTGCTTGGTGGTGGCGGGAGCGCCGCCACAACAATGTCGCCGTGCTGAAGCCGCGTGCTCGACTTTGGAATGCGCCCGTTGACCGTCACCGCCTCTTCATCGATGAGCCGTTGCAATGCCGTTCGACTCAGGAACGGCACGCGGTCAACGAGGTAGCGGTCGAGGCGCTTCGAGAGATGGTGATTGATGCAGAACGTGAGGCGGACGGGCTGGTCATCATCGCTCGCGGCGGAGCGTTCGTACACCGCGAGCAAGGCATCGCGGTCAACTGTCCCCGCAGCGGTGATGAGTCGGATCTCATCGGCATTGTCTGCGCGCTCCTCTGCGTCCCCCTTCGGCGCTTCCTCAGGAGCGTTCACGGCATCTCAGGGCTTTGGGGCATCGCCGCTCGGCGACGCGGGTGCACTGGGTGCCGCAGGATCCGTAGGCGTTGCCGGCATGATCGGCTGATCGGGCGCCGGAATCGCCGCTGCACCCTGAAGACCGCCGATCAGCGCGCGCACCGCGTCCTGATCCGTGACCGACACGCCCGTCGGCAGGTTGAAGCGCGTGCCATCGGGCAGCACGGCCTGCGGCATCGGCGCATCGGGGATCTGGTACGGCGACGACACCAACGCGATCGTCTCGATGCGTGCCTTCGCCTGCTTGGAAATCCACGGGAGGCTCTCGGCGGTCTTTGCATGGACGCGCTCAAGCGCGGACTTCGCGGCATCGACTTCGCCCCGCGACTCCGCAACCGCCGCAAGTCCGAACAGCGCTGCGACCTCGAAGGCGACCGCATTCGGATCGCTCGACGACTCGGCGCGTGCGAGCACTTCGCCGTACAGCGTTCGCGCTTCCAGCAGCCACTCTCTGCGCAGTTCGGGCGTGACGGCGGCATCCGCCGCGCTTGCCTCACGGTCGAACCGCTGTCCGCTGATGACACTCTGCAGATAGCGGTCTGCAGCGGTCAGCAGCGCAAAGGACGCGACACCATCCACATCGGCATGCTTCGCCGCGACATCACGGAGGGTGGCGGGAATATCGGCATCGGAGAGTTCGCTCCAAGCCGCGTCTCGCGCCTGACCCTGCTTGTTCTTCCACCAGTTCCAACCCATGGCAAGGCAGAGCACAACGAGCACCGCCAGCAGCCAGTTCGGACCACTGTTCTTCAGCCAGAACAGGAAGTCGTCATTGATCCGACTCTCCGTGAGGTCGGACTGTTGCACATTGGCGAGCCGCTTTCGATCCATAAGGGGGCAAAGTGTAGCATTTTGGGGGTTTCCATGCCTGCACGAATGTTGGTGAGTGATCTCGATGGCACGCTGCTCGACAGTGAGGGGCGGGTCTCGCAGCGCAACCGTCAAGCGATCGTCCGTGCGCGTGATGCGGGAGTGGAAGTGGTCTTTGCAACAGGTCGATCGTGGCTTGAGTGCCGATCGATCGCACAAGCCCTGCTGGGTGAGGGGCGAATCATCACGGCGGGCGGTGCGGCACTGCATGACATCGCTTCTGGGCGCTGTGAGGATCGCATCACGATTTCGACCGAGTTGGTGCAGCACTGCACGGAGAGTCTGCTGGTGCACGGGCATCTCGCGCACCTGCTCAAGGATGCATCGTTGAGCGGCTACGACTATCTGCTGGTGGGGGACCGCGAGTTGGACGCGGCAAGCCGCTGGTGGTTCAAGATTCATCCTGTCACAACACGGTCGATCCCAGTGCTGCCAAGCGACCCGCGGGAACGTCACACCCACCTGCAGCATGTGCTGCGTGTGGGCACGGTGGCACACAAGGCGGAACTCGGCGGCGTCACGGCTGCGCTGCTCCGCGAGGTGCCTGAACAGTTGTCCATCAAGCACTGGCCTGCCCTTGTGTCGGCGGGGAAGCCTGGCGGGGACACGCATCTGCTGGAGATCTTCGATGCCGCAGTCGACAAGTGGACGATGGTGCAGCGGCTCTGCTCGACGCTCGGCATCGACGAGGGATCGGTCGTCACCGTTGGTGATGGGCTCAACGACATCGGCATGCTGCGAAACTCCCGACTTTCCTTTGCCGTGGCGAATGCCATGCCCGATGTGGCATGGCACGCGACCGAGCACGCGCCCAGCAACGATGCGGATGCGATCGCGTGGGTGATCGATCGCCTGATGCGGGGCGCCTGATCGCTGCAGGGAGGATTACCATCGTTCCCCATGGATGCGGTGGAAGACGCGCGAGCTTCGAGTGAGGCGACTGCGCAGGACCGCACGCGCGGTTCCCGGTCTCCGCTCGATCGCGTCGATGGCGATGCGCTGTTCTCCGCTGCGCAAGCGCTGCTGAAGGGGCTTCTGGAAGCGGAACTCGATGTGCATCGTCTCATCGTCGTGCGGCGTCCGCCCTTTGAAGCGGTCATTGCTGCGGCGGAGGATGCGGGCGCCTCGGAGGTGCTTGAGCGCAATGCGCTTCAGTGGACAAGCGTGGGGAGTGGTCTGCGCGCACTCGAACTCGCGGCGCAAGAGGCAGCGCGCGGGCGAACCAGCGTGGTGCTCGTTCCCAATGAAGAACTCGATGGACTGGTGGGGCAGATGGAGGAGATTGGGCGTCTCCCGCTGAGCGAGGGAGGCGGCATCGTGCTTGTGCTCGAAGACCATCCCGCTGCCGTGCCGACCACTTGCCCACGGCGCGTGTGCCGCCGAGCAGGGCTGACGGCGATCGAGGCGGTGGATGTGGATGGCCTCCGCAGCGGCTGCGATGTCGCACTTCGCCTGACTCGTGCGACACGGCGTCCGGCTGTGCTGGTGGCGCACATATCGGTGTTGCGTTCGGCGGCAACGCTGCACATCCTGCCGAATCGCCATGTGGCGCGTGTCGACCATGATGCGTGGCTGCGCCGTCGACGTCTTGCGCGTACGGGTGAGTCTGCGGATCCTCTGCGCATCATCCGTGTGCTGGAGTTGAACAGCGTCGAGCACTTGCCGAGTCCGGGCGAACGCGAGCAGTACGGATTCATTGCGATTGGTCCGGCGCTCGTGTCCGTGCGCCACATGCTCGATGAGCTTGGCATGACGGGGCGTGTTCCTGTGCTGGGCATTGGCGCGCCTGAGCCGCTGGATGAATCTGCAGTGGGTCGGATCCTGGAGCGCTGCCATCACGTGGTGGTGTTTGAAGCGCGACCTGGTTCCATGGCGCCACGGATCGTGGCAGCTGCCGAGTCGCTGCGGGCGTCAGGCGGCAATGCCGCGCGCGTCTGGTGGAGTCGGCTTCCACCTGCAGCGGGCGATGTGGAGCCGCTTGCCGTCAATGATGCACTCGTCACGAGCCTGCTGACGCGCCGTGTGATCCGTCTGCTTCATGAGATGCGCCCCGGTCTCCAACTGGAGGACAAGCTCGCGCGCATCCCCGCTTCGATCGCGACGCTTGAGGTCCGAAGGCGCGGGGAGGACATCGGTGTCGAGTCGGCCGAGCGGCTGCTTCGCTCGGCGATCCATGATGCCGACGTACTGCTCGAGGAGCGGATGCAGGAGGGGGAGGAATCCTTTGCGCTGGTGAGTGGGCGACAGGGTGTCCGCGCGGGAGCCACTGCGTGCGTCGTCGAGAGTTGGCACATGCAGCGTTTTCTGCGCGAGGGCGTTCTTGCCCTCCGGCATGCATCAGTCGAGCGCTTGCGCCGTGTGCTTGTGGTGCTCGACTTCGGCGCCACGGAGCGAGTGGATGTTGAACGACTTGCGCGCGCCGCAGTGGGTGCCGAGGGCGAGCCGCGCCTTCGAGTCGTGGCACTCGATGTGAACGACAGTGAAACGCTCCGTGACGCGCTTGTGACCGCAGCGGGGATTGATGCGCTGACGCTGGTGATTGCGCGTGATGGTCCGCCGCCGCGGCGCGACGTCGCCGCGCTTGAGCGGACGGCGCGCGAAGTCGACCGCGATGGATTTCTGCGCTTTCAGCGGTTCATCCTGCCCGCCGACCATGCCTGCGAGCTGCGGGATCCGGGACTGGCTGCACAGATCGCGCGTGGACTCCTGCGCGGCAGCGATCCGCTGCGCCCCGAGCCGCTCGTCGATCGGTCCTTGGTGCCGGGTGCCCGCGGCGTCTTCTTTCGGCTCGAGTCACTGCTTGAGCAGGTGGAGATCATTCGGACGCGTCCGCCTCCAGGACTTGAAGCACTTCGCGCGGGTGATCGCTTGTCTGTCCCGCAGCCGATCCACGGTGATCAGGGAGTGTGGCGCGTACACCTCGGTGGATTCCGAGGTGACGCCCCCGGCGTCATCGGCAATCTTCTCGCCGAAGCGGGACGCCACATGGGATTCGCCGTGTCCTGGACGCACCGCAGCACGCCGCTTGGACCGGGCAGGAGCGCCTGGTCGCAGTTGGTGTTCACGAGATTGGAAGCGCCCGTTTCGGAGGCGTCGGATGCATCGCCGCGAACACGGGGGCAACGGTTCACGACGCAGATCCCCTACGGCGAGGCGGATCTGGTGATTGGTATCGATCCGCTCGAGACCATCCGCGCGCTCGCGACCGACCAGCGTCTGCGAGTTGCCGATCCGCTGCGCACTGCCGTGGTTGCCAACAGCGGAACGCTCGACGATCAGATCTCAGACGAGTGCCGACGCGCTGCTGCGCGGTTGGCGTCGGCCGTGGAGGCCACATGCAATCCCAGTCGCACGGCGTTGCTCGATCTCGCCGAGATGGCACGCGCGACATTCCTCACGGATCGTCCTGTGGATGTGATCGCGCTTGGGATTGCGTTCCAACGCGGCTGGATCCCGCTCTCCGTCGAGGCCTTCGAACATGGCATCGCGCAGGTCGAGGCATCGGGCATTGCGGCGGTTCGTGAGGGCATCCAACTTGGTCGGCGCATCGCTGCGGGGCTGCAGACCACGGGGACCGTGCCTCGCGCCTCGACGACGCTCGCCCCGGTGGTGGACGATGCCGATGGATCGGGGCAGCGTGCCTTGCTTCGTCTTGTGCGCGTCGCGACCGCAGCTCGGCAGATCGGCAGTCGGCGGCAGCGCACGCAGGCGCGACGCATGCGTCGGCGCGTGGGTGCTTCACTGCAGCAGCTGTCGGGTCTGCTGTCAACGCGTCACGGGCATGAGGCGCTGCAGGACTTTGCCGTTGCGATGCGTCGATGCGAGATGTGGGGGGGGCTTGACTATGCGCTTCGCTACGCCGAGATCATCACGGATCTCTGCCGCGCCGATCCGACGCTCGAACTGCCTCGGCTTGCGATCCTGCCTCTCGCGGAGGCGTTCCTGATTCGGGATCTGTGGTACATCGGAACGCTCACCACGAGCGTGGATGAGAGCCACAGGATCCGCGAGACGCTTGGCGTGAGGCTCGCGCGAGGCGATGAGATTCGGCGCCGCTATCTGCATCGGTTCGAGGCACGCATCCGCGAGCATCGCTGGGTCGTCGAGTTCCGTTCGAGTGACTGGCCCGACCGAATCCTGCGGGTCACGCGGCGCTTCGTGCCGCTGCAGGTTCGTGGCACGGTCCAGAGCCGTGCACTTCGTGAGACGATGTCCGAACTGCTGACGCGCGCTTCCCGAGAGCCTGATCGAAGTGCCTTCTGGATTGCGTGGGCTCGACGCATGCACGACGGCGCCCTCGCGGGTCATGTGCGTGCGATGACGGATGTCGATGTTCGCCAGCTTGCGGTCGAGAGCGGGGCAGTCGTCGCACCGGTCAGCGCGGGGTAGCGGTCGCGTGCTCATGTCGGAGCTGTCCGCACGCAGCCGCGATGTCCCGTCCACGGCTGGCACGGATGTGCGTGTTCACGCCACGCTCGCGAAGGACCTCCTGGAAGCGAAGCACGCAGTCGGAGTTGGGACGCTGAAAGGGCATCCCCCTCACTTCGTTGTAGCGGATCAGATTGACATTCGCGTGGATGCGCCGCGCATGTACGGACAACTCTTCGGCGTGTTCGGCGCGGTCATTGATCCCCCCGAGCAGGATGTACTCGAGCGTGATTTCACGCCCAGTTCGGCGGAACCACTCCTCGCAGGCGTCGAGCAGTTCTTCGATCGTGCTGAAGTCCGCCCACGGGATGATGTTGCGGCGTATCTCATCGTTCGGCGCATGCAGGCTGAGCGCGAGCGTGACCGGCAGTTCGAAGTCACAGAAGCGGCGGATGGCGGTCGGCAATCCGACCGTCGAAACCGTGATTCGGCGGGCGCTGATGCCGAATCCCCACTCGGCATGCAGGGTTCGGATGGCATCCGACACTGCGCCGAGATTCGCGAGCGGCTCGCCCATCCCCATGAACACCACATGCGAAATGCGTTCGACCGCATCGAGTGTGGAGAGATGAAACACCTGTTCGATGATCTGGCCTGCGGTGAGGTTGCCCTCGAGACCTCCGATCCCTGACGCGCAGAAGCGGCACCCCACGGGGCAGCCGAGTTGGCTTGAAATGCATGCAGTACGCCGAGGGTCCGCGGGGATCATCACGCACTCCGTCTGCCGACCGGATGCAACGGGCGTCGCGTTCAGCACGGGCAGTACGGCTGGGACCGCGTCGGCTGTCCCGCGTTCCCAGGCCATCAACAGTTTCTGCGTTCCATCGGAAGCGATGCGGTGGTCGATCTTCCGCGCCGTCGTGAATCGCATCGACTGTGCGAGCAGCTCGCGGTTTCGCTTCGACAGATTGGTCATCTGCATCGGGTCTGCGCACGCCTTTCGGTAGACCCAGTCCAAGATCTGATCGGAGGTGTGGCGCTGCATCCCACGCTCGGTGCACCACGCGCGAAGCGCATCGCGTTGGAGGGCGAAGAAGTGCGGCGCATCGCGGTCGGTCGTGGTCGAAGACGTTGGCTCGCCGTTGGTGCCCGCCGCCGAATGCGCAGCATCGCCTGCCGCTGGCGAGCGTTGCTCAGGTCCCTCGGCTTGGTCGGTCAAGGTGCGACCGCCACGCCCTGCACCGTGAGGTCGACGATGCGGAATGGGATGTTGTGTGCGCCGAACCACTCACGCAGTCGATTTCCCTCGTCGCCACGGACGATGCGCCGTCCTTCGGGATCGACGCCACGCTCACGCATGAGAGACTTCAGGCTGCCGGGGAGACCGAACTCCACTTCCTCGTGGCGCACATCATGCTGTTCGACCTCAGCACCATAACTGCGGACGAGATCCTCGATGAGATCGTGCACAAGATCTTCGGGCGCGCTGGCGCCCGCGGTCACGAGGAGTGTCTGAACCCCGTCAAACCACTCGCGCTTCAACTCGCTGCGGTCATCGATCAGCCGCGCAGGGGTACCCATGTTCATCGCGATCTCCGTGAGACGGACGGAATTCGATGAGTTCGAACTGCCAACCACGAGCACCAAGTCGCACTGGGGGGCGATGGCGCGCACCGCCGTCTGGCGGTTCGTCGTCGCGTAGCAGATGTCGCTCGCAGGCGGCTCCTTGATCTGAGGGAACGCGCGCTTGAGCGCATCGATGATGACGCCCGCATCATCAAGCGACAGGGTCGTCTGCGTCAGATAGATGAGCTTCTCCGGATCACTCACCTTCAGCGATGGAATGTCGGCAGGACTTTCAACCACCTGCATCACTTCGGGAGCCTCGCCGAGCGTGCCGACGACTTCCTGATGGTGGCGGTGACCGACGAGCAGGATCTGGAATCCCTTTCGCGCGTAGCGAATCGCCTCCGCGTGAACCTTCGTCACGAGTGGACACGTCGCATCGACCGAGAGCAGCCGCTTCGACTGCGCCAATTGACGAACGGCGGGACTCACGCCATGCGCGCTGAAGACCACAATCGAGCCATCAGGCACTTCATCGACCGATTCCACGAAGCGCACACCACGCCGCTGGAATCGCTGCACGACATGGCGGTTGTGCACGATCTCGTGGTAGACGAAGATCGGCTCGTCGGGGCAGAGTTCCAGAAGTTGATCGACCACGTCGATCGCCATGTAAACGCCCGCACAGAAGCCACGTGGATTCGCCAGAATGATCTTCATCAGACCCAGATCATATCCAAGCCTTCACTGAACTCCGCGGTACGCTTGGATCGGCATGGGATCGACAAAGGCCGACCGCACGCTCGAACTTGGGCGCTATGGGCCTGGGTTGGACTGCGCGTGCGCACTGCCCGAGGCGCAGGCGTGGTGCATGCGGCTCGCACGCGGGCACGGCGAGAACTTCACTGTCCTGAGCGGATTCGTCCCACGCGCATTGCAGGATGACTTTGCCGCCGTGTACGCGTTCTGCCGCTGCGCCGATGACCTTGGCGACGAATGCGGCTCGCCCGAGCAGGCGAGCGCGCTTCTTGCGTGGTGGCGCGAGGGCACGGAAGCGATGGGCAGCGGGCGTTCCTTTCATCCCGTCTTCACGGCACTCGCACCGGTTGTGGCGAGGCATGCGATGCCACGGAAGCCGTTCCTCGATCTCATCCGAGCCTTCGAGATGGACCAGCATGTGTCGCGGTACTCAACATGGGATGAGTTGATCGGCTACTGCCGCCTCAGCGCGGATCCGGTCGGACGCATTGTGCTCATGTTGCTCGATGAGTCGCGCGATGAGGCTGCGCTCGCGGCGAGCGACTCCATCTGCACGGGCCTTCAACTGGTGAATCACTGGCAGGATGTACGGCGCGACCTGCTTGAGCGAGGACGCATCTATCTGCCGTCTGAGTCTTGGCAGGGGGAACTCTTTGCGGAGCGACTCTCCTTGACGTGTCAGCGCGGGTTCGCGCCCGATCGGAGCTTCCTCAACGAGTACCGAGCAACGATTCGGTCGCTGTCCGAGCGGACATGGCCGCTCTTCGAGTCAGGCGGCGAACTGCTCGCACGAATGCAGCCCGCGCATCGACCTCTGATTTGGCTGTTCCGTGAGGGCGGGATGCGGACGCTGCATCTGATCGAGTCATGGAACTTCGAGACGTGTCTTGCGCGCCCGAAGTTGACGGCATTCACCAAGGTTCGTCTCCTCCTGCAGGCGCGGTGGAGTGCCGCGCGTGCGGGCCGACCTGCGCGGAGGGAGACGTACGCCGCATGAGTGCGACTGCGGGGACACTGCTCTTGCACGAGGACCTCCGAGATGCGGTCCAGTACTGCCGCGAAGTGACGCGTGCACGCGCTGCGAACTTCTACTGGGGGCTCCGCCTCACCCCCGAGCCGCAGCGCTCGGCGATGTACGCGATCTATGCGTGGATGCGTGAGGCAGACGATATTGTCGATGGCGCAACGGCGGGGAGCGATGTCGCACGCTCCATTCAGACATTCCGCGCACACACGCGTCTCGCACTTCGCGGTGAGGTGGCGGAGCCGACATCCCTGTGGCGTGCGCTGGCCGCGGTGGCGCGTGCGTATCCGCTCGACGCATCCGACTTCGAGGCGATGATCGATGGTCAGATCGCTGATCTCCGCCCGCAGCGGCTGCAGCATGAGGTGGAACTCCGCCAGTACTGCGAACAGGTCGCCAGTTCCGTCGGGCGTGTGTGCGTGCGTGTGTGGGGATACCAAAGTCCCGACGCACTTGCTCTTGCATCCGAGCGTGGGGTCGCATTCCAGATGGTGAATGTGATCCGTGATGTCGCGGAGGATGCACGGATGGGGCGCGTGTACATCCCTCAGGAGCGTTTCGATGGTGCGGGCATCGATGTCGATGGACTGCTCCACTGGCGGGATCCGCCGCGTTGCCTTGCGCTGCTTGAGGGAATGATCGAATCCGCCCGTGATCGATTCGAGGCGAGCGCGCCGCTTGAGTCCATGATTGAACCAACCTGTCGCCCAACGCTGCGTGGACTGACGGGCATGTACCGCGCGCTGCTCGAGCGAATGGCAGCGGATCCTGAGCGCGTTGTGCGGCAGCGCGTCTCGGTGCCGACCCTGCAGAAGGCGCTGGTCATCCTTCGTGCGCGGCTTGCGGGCGGGCGTTGATGGGACCGCCGATCGTCATCGTGGGTGGGGGTCTTGCCGGACTCGCTGCTGCCGTGCGTCTGACTGAGGCGGGACGCGACATCGTGCTGCTCGAGTCGAAGCGAAAGCTTGGCGGGCGGGCCACGAGTTTCATCGACCCCCGCAGTGGCGAGATGCTGGACAACTGTCAGCATGTGCTGATGGGCAGTTGCACGAACCTGCTCGATCTGTACGGTCGCCTCGGTGTACTCGATCTGATTGAGTGGCACCGCACCATCTGGTGGGCGAACCCACCCGGCGATCCTGATGAGATGACACCAGGGCGGTTCCCTGCACCGGCGCATTTCACGAACAGCTTCCTGCGCATGCGGTTCCTCGGGCCCGATGACAAGCGCGCGGTTGCCCGTGCGATGTGGCGTCTCATTCGTCTTGGGCGGGAGGGTCGTGAACGCTGGAAGGGGCGGTCGTTCGGTGCGTTTCTCGACGACACACGGCAGACGGAACGGGCTCGGTCACACTTCTGGGAGCCCGTCATCATCAGTGCATGCAATCTGCCGTGCGACCGGACGGAAGCCTCCCTTGCGATGTATGTGTTTCAAGCGGGATTTCTGCAGGATTCCTGGAGCCCTGTGATGGGGCTGTCGGTGCGACCGCTGGTGGAGCTTTACGATCCGGCGCAGCAATTCATCGAGTCGCGCGGGGGAGCGATGCGACTTGGCGTGAGCGCACTCGCCATCTCATTCGATGGCACTCGCGTGAGCGGCGTGGTGACCGATGAGGGCATGGTCGAGGCGTCGGCGGTGATCGCCGCCGTTCCCCCCGATCGCCTTGGGAAACTCTGCTCTGGCACCTTGGTACGTTCTGATGCGCGGCTTGGGCGTCTGGATGAGATCGCGTTCAGCCCAATCCTCGGTGTGCATCTCGCGTTTGACGCGCCGATCATGGAGACGCCGCATCTGGTCTTGCCTGGTCGTGGTACGCAGTGGCTGTTTCGGAAGGATGCAGATGGCCAAGGACGCCACCGTGTGCATGCGGTGATCAGTGCCGCTGATTCGTGGATGGATCTTGATGAGCAGGCGATCGTCGACCGTGTGATGCAGGATGTGCACTGGGCGCTTCCTCGGGCGCGCGGGCTGCAGCCCGTCACGTTTCGGGCGGTGAAGGAGAAGCGCGCAACCTTTGCAGGTGTGCCGGGGATCGATGCGCTGCGACCGAAGGCACGCCGCGACGGCGTTCGCGGCGGTGTGGAGAACCTGTTCCTCGCCGGTGACTGGTGCGCGACGGGTTGGCCAGCGACCATGGAGGGGGCCGTTCGCAGCGGCTACCTCGCGTCCGCGGCGGTATGCGGCAGAGAAGGCGATCGGTTCGATGATGCGCTCGTCCCCGATGTTCCTGCGGCGCCGCTTGCGCGCTGGCTCGGGCTCTGAAGGCGAGGAGGAGAACGGCACCGTGCTGACATCAGCAGACCCAGCGGCGTGCACGGCGTGGTGTTTGGCACGGACACGCGAACTTGGCTTTGCGGCTGCCGGAGTCTGCGACGCGTCGCCGAGCAAGCGAAGCGGGGAACTGCGCGCGTGGCTGGACGGTGGGCGGCACGGACCGATGGACTGGATGCAGGCGCACATCGATGTCCGCGTCGATCCTGCGCGCATCGTCCCTGGAACGCAGAGTGTGCTCATCGCCGCGGCGAGGTACCACGATGGTCGACCTGATGCGAGATCGGCGAGCGCGGATGTTGGCAGTGCGGCTGCTCTCGGTCGTGTTGCGCGCTATGCCCGCGGCGCCGATTACCACCGCGTGATGAAGCGGCGGCTGCGCACGCTGCAGCGGGAACTGGAGGCTGCGCTGCCTGGCACGCGCGGAAAGGTGTGCTGCGATATCGAACCAGTCCCCGAGCGTGAGTTGGCTGAACGTGCTGGCATCGGACGCATCGGAAAGAACACGCTGCTCATCACCGATGGGCTTGGCTCGTGGACCGTTCTTGCCTCCTACTTCACGACGGCTCGGCTTCAACCGACGGTTCGGGAGGATGCCACGGATCCATGCGGAACCTGCACCCGCTGCATTGATGCGTGTCCAACCGCGGCGATTTCACCTTGGAGTGTGGATGCATCGCGCTGCATCACGACCGTCACCATCGAACAGCGGTCGTTGCCAGAGTCCGAAGTCGCTTCGAAGGTTGGAGATTGGCTGTTCGGATGCGACATCTGTCAGGAGGTGTGTCCGCACAACCAACCGACGAGGCGGTCGCGGCGGATGGGGGTGGATCAAGCGTGGGATGGCCGATCCGCCGCATTCTCGCTGCGGAATGTCCTGCAGTGGGATCAGGGTTCGCGGCGTGCAGCGATGGGTGCGAGTGCCCTGACGCGCGTCCATGCCCCGCAGGCAAGGCGAAATGCCGTGTGGTGTGCACTTGACGTGCTCCGGCAGAATCCGCAGCACCCGCTTCGCCGCGACTTGGAGTCCATCGCGGCGGACGAAGGAGACGATCCGCAGGTGAGGCACGCCGCGAAAACAGTGCTCGAAATGACTCGATGACTCTTGGGCAGGTGAACGCGCGTCAGGGTTCCTGCGCGTCATCAGCACCCGCGCCGCGCGGCGGTCCGCCACGCATCCCACCCATCGCCCGCTGCATGGCCATGCCCAGGGCAGCTTGCACTTGTGGGGCGGTCGTGATCTCTCCTGACTCGACCTTCTGCCGTACCGAGTCCATCGCACCGAGCAGGGGCCCGATGATCGCCTGTGCAGCGGTCAACTGCATGCGGACTTGATCAGGCATTGCCGAGTTCGTGGCGTCCATGTCCAACTTCCACCCGCTGTCCGTCCGAGTTGCCTGCATCGCGAGCGCACCCATTTGGGAGCGGATCTCGAGTGTCGCGGCAGAATCAGTCGCCTCGACCACGCTCACCTGCCCACCACCGCCGAGGGCTGCCTTCATGGCGCCAAGGTCGGCGCTTCCGAACTTGTCGCGCATCGCGACTTGCAGCGCTCCCATCGAGCGCATCGGGGCGATCAAGATGTTCGCGATCTGCCGACCTTCGTTCGTTTCTGCGACCGTGAACTCATCGATCGCCGCCATCGCCGCTGGATCCTTGTTCGGATCACTCAGGAACGCCGCCAACGCCTCCGCGGTCTCAAAGGGTGGACCGGATGAAGGAGCGGTATCCAGAGTCGGCGACTCGGCATCTCCCGATGATTCGTCCGATGTATCCGCCTCCGCCACCTTGACCGTTGCAGCGGCAGCGGAGACTTCAAAGGTCGGTTTGGTGATGGACTGCAGGGCGCGCGTCACGGTCTCTCCAAGAGCGCGCTTCGCATCAGACTCGCCGCCCGACGACAGCATCGTCTGCAGTTCCGTGTACGCCTCCAGTGCAGACTGGGTCGACGCCTGCGCCTTCGCGAGCCAGGCATTCGCCTTGGCTTCATACTCCCCAGAGTTCTTGCTCAGTGCAGCACTCTCAGCAAGCGCATGAAGAAGCAGTGCATGCTGAAACTCGGACTGCCCCTTGCTGAGAAAGGACCGCGCGATCGCGGCCTGAATCTGGAATGAGACGCTCGCCTGTGCGCCGATCAGTTGCGATGCACTTCGGGCGTTGTCCAGATCCTGCTGTGCGCGTTCCGCGCAGCCGGTGAGCCCCGCGTCTGCCTCCGGATCAGCAGCATTCAGGAGTTCGGCAATGCGACTCTCGATCTCCGCAGACATCTCCGCCGACGACCGCGCCGTGCGCTCGCGCGACGATCCCAAGCGCGTGAGCGAATCGACCGCACGCTCGATGGCGTCGACGCGCCGTGCCGCCCCAACCGCTTCTGTCGTTCGGATGCGGAGGAGCGACTGCTGGATTGCCGCAGTCGACTCCGCCGTCGATGCCTCTGCTTGCAGCGGTAGCGCAAGATCGCGCTGCTGTGCCGCCTCCTCTGCGATCTGTGTGATCTCGCCCGGACCGGCACTTG
>Ga0194120_10000656_pt1 | contig 64861 bp, 48 predicted proteins | sample TA2MahCa65mmetaG_FD_148642 | JGI IMG/M metagenome (GOLD analysis project Ga0194120, IMG submission 148642) | Freshwater microbial communities from Lake Tanganyika, Tanzania - TA2015019 Mahale Deep Cast 65m | ecosystem: Environmental > Aquatic > Freshwater > Lake | place: Tanzania: Lake... | reverse complement strand
ATATTTTCAGATGTGGAATGTCTATTTTAAGAGGTTTAGGAAGATTAAACCATTTAAAACGATCAATTAATGCTGTATAGAAAGACAGACGTAACATGGGACATAGGCTTTTGCCCGAATGCTCCCATTACAAATGATGAAAAATATTTGACTACTTCATTGTCAATATTATAAAAATATATTTAGTGAAAATTTATAATTCTCACTAAATAAATTAATCAATCTGAACATCCTCATCATACATAGTCTCTTCAGCAGTCTCAGCGTCTTCAAGATCATATGCTTCTTCCTCTTCTTCTTGGTCAATCTGTTGATCTTTATCTTCTGGAGTTATTTGTTTATCATCTTCGGCATCATGATATTCTTCATAAATACCTTCCATAATAGTTTCTTTAGTTCTATCTGTTATTTCTTTAATATATGTTGCACTTGTCAATATATATGAGAATCTCTTGATATCCAAATTACTAAAATCTTTCTCTTGATTAAAAAAATCGAATGCAGTATTAATAAAATCTATTAAAAAGTGTGCTATTGATAATTTTGTAAACTTATTTTGATTATGTTTTAGTAATTTGCCAAATTCTTGAACCATAAATGAAACTATCATATTTCCATTGTTATCAATCTTATTAATATCATCACTATTAACAATCTTTTGTTCGTCTAGATTAAATTTAACAGAAGTTAATTTTTCTGGTTGGATTCCTCGCATTACACCTTTATAATGTTTAAAGACAGCATGTTTTCCACCAATATTGATTTCACCTAATTTTATTCTGTGTTTATTAACGATAACATTAAATTTATTAGCAAAATATTCGGTTTCTTCTTGAACAATAGGTTCATTGTAATCATTTAAAATTCGATATAAACATCTTTGAAAATTATAAATGATCTTCTTTAAATTTAAAATTCGTTCGCTAATAATATCCTCGATAATCAATTTGGATATATTGTCTTTGTCAATAGCTTCAATATTTTCCCTTCCAGATATTAACTTGAGATAATCATCAGTAATATCTCTGAAATGTGAAGTGTATCCAAGCATTTTTAATTTATTGAAAATTGAGTAATTAACAAGTAGTCTATATTCTTTTTTAGTATCAACAACATAGTTTTTGCTTTCTTCTTTATAACCTAGTAATAACTTTGTAGTAGCATCGTAAAAGATATCGACCTTTCCATTCTTATAACTTGAATAATAAATAACATCTGTCTTGAAAAATGGATGGTTTTGTTTGTAAAAGATTTTATTACTGTTATCTGTAATAACAATACTTTTTGGTAATTTATATCCAGTGTAATCGTGATCGATAATATATGAGTTTTCCTTCAAATAAGTATCAACACTTGCTTCATTTCCAATAACTGTTTGTAGTTCATCCATAAGTGAATTGATTGAAGCATCAAAACCTAATTCTTTATATGTCTTAGAAACACTCTCAACAACTTCATCAACATATGTTTTTTCTTTTTTGAAAGTATTATCAATAGCTTCTATTTTATCTACTAGTTGTTGTTCTAATGATTCTTTGAACTTTTCTAATTTCTTATTGAATTCAGTTATTTCATCTTCTGAATATTTATAATTATTTGACTTATTACATTTAGAACAAATAACATCATTTTCTTTTGTAATGAATTGATGAGTCAACATATCAACCGAACATATTTTTTTCATTACATCAGCCAATTCGACGAGATTATATGATTCATTTATTTTTTCAGTATGTTTTTCATCGGTTTTAGCGTCATTAATATTGAGACCACATTTTTCACAAACTAAAACACCATCTTTGGATTTCCATTCATGAAATTCACCAGATTCACAATTGGTAATATTATTAATTTGTGCTATTTGTATTGTTGGTTTTGGTTTTCGATACATACATTGTTTTCCAGGACGACATACAAATCGTATCGGGATATCATATTCCATAGGAGTATATTTTCCACTTAAACTAACAACTTTTTCTTTTGCAATAATAGATCCTTTTTTGGTATCAACATTGGATGATTTTCCTTCAGCGAGTAATGAATCATAGAGTTCATTATTTTTGAACACCGAATTAATTTTCTTGAAAGTTCGAATACTTATCATCTCGAATAGTTGTTGTTTTGAACCAACTGAATTCTCCAAAATACTGTTAATAGTGTCAACAATAGTATTAACAAATCTCTTTTGAACTTTTGGAATATCTTTCTTCTTCCTCGAATCTTGACCATAATTGAAGAACCACATATTGTATTTAATAAGTGAACATCCAATGATATAAATAATATAACATAAAATCTTGTAATTGGTGATATTTTCAGTATGACCTTTGTTATTGATAATTATTTTTAGATCACCAAATAGTGTCTGATAAATTTTATCGAAAACTTGAATATTACATAGTTCTTTTTTCTCATTGCCAAGTGTTCCAACTTGATTATCACTAATATCTAAAATCATCATAAAAATGATATATGTTAAAATATTGTTTTGTTTGATCGGTTTATATTGATCTTTATCTTTGCTTGAAAATACGAAAATAGAATTATCTAATTCGAATACGAAAAAATCGGAAAAATCTCTATCAATACCATATAATTTTATGGCTCGATCATTTCTTTCTTTAGGATTTTTTCCAATAATACGATTGTTAACTAACAATAAATCAATTGTATTTTTAATAATATTTTTTCTTTTCCATCTCACATTCAAAGATGATTTAGCTAAATGAGGGATACCACTAATAATAGATATCTTCTCAACTAATTTATCAATGTTTCTAATAGTGACTCTAAATTTTTCATATTCGGGGATATCTTCTAATGATACTTCCATAGGCATACTAAATGTAATGAATCTTTGAGTTTCGTCATCATACACTCCGTCTTGAACATATTTTCTAATATTTAATTGGAATCCACAACTCTTACAAATAAATTCTTGTTCGACATTTTCAGTTACATATTGTTGAATAAAATTATATAATTCTTCGGTGTATGTTTTAACATCCGTTTTCTTAATAGAAGCAATTCTATCCCATGAAATATTATGTTGGCATATTCCATTCACTGTTTCATCTTTCTCTATTGATACACCGTATTCATTGACGCCTGATATATCAACAACAACTTTTGCAAAATTAGCTTTCTTAGGTGTTGGATATTCAGTTAATTTAATAGCATCATCAGATAATCCGAATAAAGTATCATCATTTTTATCATATTCAGGAGTTATTTTCTTAATGAGTGAATATACTTTTTGTTCTAATGTAGTTTTGATTTCTTGATTTTGTATATTGAGTATTTTGTTTTGATAGGTTTCTACTATTTTAGTAGCCTTTTGTAAAGTAAGATTTTTATCTTTTTCTAATTTATCTAAAATGATATAATATAATTCATTAATGATATCATCATATAATTTGGCGATAATTTGTTTGATTTGATCAGACATCGAATGTTTGGTTAATTGAGTTTCAGAAGAACTCTCAATATCAAATAACCAATAAACAGATGATTTATGTTTTTTGATACTTAATTTATGTTCAGTAAGGAAATTTAAGAAATCATTATAATGATCCTTTTTTTCTTTATCACTTTCTTCACTATCTTTGCCAATATTTTGAATATCTTTGATTCGTAGACATTGTAATGATCTGAGATTGCTTGGAACCATAAATCCAACAACATTCATTGATAAATCTTCGGAACAGACTCGTGTTTGTAAATAATGATTTTTATTTAGTTGTTTAAAATCGCCTTCTTTATTGAATGATACCGATCTAATCGCATCAACAGTATGATTCATCGTAATATTAAATCCAACTTTTTCGAATTCTTTAAAATTAATATATGGATAAATTTTGTAAGTTAGCAAATCATTGAAATATTCATTATTTTCAGAACTTCTTTTGCCCTGATTTAAGAATTTGTTAATAATATTGACATCTTCTGTATGATTGATGAGTATAGCTTTACGATGTGATAGTGGAATATAGAATTTTTTTTTAATATTAGCTCGTAATTTATCATCTTTTTTAATTTGTTCAGAATAATATTCCGAGACTGAATCTATTTTGTTAATGATATATCGAATTTTAGTGTCTTCTTTTCTTTTTGTTTGCTGATGTTCTTGTCTATCATATTTTTCTGAGTCTTTATGAAATAATAAGAAATCATCACAAATTGGATAGATGATTTTAGATTCGATTAATAAAATAATCTTTTCTTCTGCTGATAATTGCGGTTCTTGTAATTTTTCTTCATGTTCAGATAAGAAGTGCCAAAAATAATATGCCAAGTTTTTATACGATTCACTTGAACCAAGTAATTTTTCAATAGTGTTAAAATCAATATATTTTCTTTTTGGAACAACAACATCAATAAACATATATTCTCCTTCCAAACTTTCTGTCATTTCTAACAATCGGAAGAAATCTTTTCGTTCAATATTTTTATACAAAAACAAAATGATAATAGTTTTGATCATATTATGAGCTTGTGTGCTTTTATTTTCGATATTTTTGAGAATAAATTTACTTTCAATATAACTTGACCCTAACTCATTTAAGAATACGATAACTTCTCTAAAATCAGGTCTACTTTTCAGAACATCTATTTTGGCTTGATCTGAACCTAATAGAATTATAATATTATGAATCATATTATTGAATTTAATTATTAGTGAATTACTATCAGAATTAAAGAAATTATCTATTTTGTAACCGAATTCTGATTGATTTTTTGTAAATTCAACTACATTATTAATAAAAGTATCTTCTTTACCTCCATAAAAAAATCCTATGGTTAAAAATAAATAAAAACCAATATATCTTCTAATTGTAATAGCAATAGTATTTACGGCATCACTACTTTTAACAATTTGTCTGACTTCATCTAAATTCATAGTTTCATTAAATTTGATCAATATTTGATTGATTTCTTTTTGAAATTTTACAAAATTCTGTTCTTTAATAATTTTAGTTATATCTTTGTTTTTAAGAATAACATTCACAAAAAAATTATCAATAATACCATTTATTAAATCATCAATCTTATTAATATACATAAAATCAATTATATAATATAATTGAAGAGAAATTTTATTTTGCGATTTTACTTGGAAATTATTCTAATTGATAATAATATGGATAATTATTATGAACACTTAATTGAGAATATTCTTTTGAGAATTGATGAGAATATTGAGTCTTCGATGTGCAATGATTTGATACTATGTCATAATTTCATACTTGATCAACAATTAAAACCTCTAATCTGTTTGTATTCTGAATTTGATAATCAGGATCCAATAGATCTTATTAAAGAACATAATTGGGATCAAATCGAAATAACACCTTTTTCTTTGGATTCGAAACATGTCTGTTTATTTTATCATAATAATGTTTGGTATACATGTTATGAAAATAAACTCGATATTGTTGCCAATGATAAATTGTTTTGTGAGATCTCTAAACTTAATTTAGAAGAATTAGACAAAGAATTAAACTATCATTTTTCATTAAAACATCACAGTTTTAGAAAAATTGGATCATCAAATGTTAATTCAGATATTGTTTTGTCTTGGGTATGTAAAGGTTTAAAATTAGTCGATAATGTTGTTATCAAAAATATTAGTTATGAAAAAAAATATTATTGTTCATGTTTGGATGAATTATTAGTTTCATTAGACATGTTAAACAATGAAAATATTGTTCAGAAGAGGTTATCATATGGAGGATATAATGTTAGAATTAGAGTTAATGATTATTATATTTGTTGTATTTTACACACTGACATATACAATTATATTTTGAGAATTATGCCAACACATAAAAATCAATATGTTAATTATTTAGAATTATATCAGAATGATCAGTTGAATAATATATTATGTTTCATACACAAATATCCGAATGATGTTATCAAGAGAATTAATACTTCGATAAAAATTTTAGCCAAAGAAATATTAAATATTTATCACCTGACTAGAAAAAAACAAAATAGTGTTTTATATGATTGTCTAGAACACAGTCATAAAAAAATATTATTTGATTTACATAAAATATATGTTGATCAGAAATATTTTGACATGCAATTTAATACTTCTGATTTTGACAATAGAGAGAAGAGATCTGTGACAGTAGATATTGTATATGATTATATCAAAAAATTAAAAACATCTGAACTATTACAGATCTTTAATGATAGACAAAATTTAATTGATAAATTGGATCATATTAAATATGATTATACGAATATATTATCAATTAATAATATTAATATTATTACACAGATCAAATTGATGTCAATCTAATGATTGATCAGATAAAGCTTCTAATTTGGTGCACATTTCGGCGTTTCCTGACAATAGTCTTAGTAAATTGACTATTGTTTGTTTATCTTCTGGGTTAACAATATCTTTAGTGATATATGTGATAGCTAAACTACATGTATCATGTGATTCAAATGATGTATTAAATTTTTTAATATATGGTGCTAAAGTTTCTGTGTATGATTTAAGATAGTTATTAAATTTAATCATTACTTCATTTTTTTCAGATGATTTATCAATAATTTTTTTGAATATTTCAATTGTATTATTTTTTGAATATAATACATTGATCATTTCAGTAATCGAAATATATTCAGATGAGCTAATACACATCATAATAAATCTAATTATTGTTGATATAGTTGATATTTGTGTTTCTGAAATACCTTTTATATAATATGATATTCCCAATATATCGAAAATTCCAAATTTTGGAATTGGATTTAAATTAACAAAATCTTTTCTGTTAATAGAGTCTAATAATTTGATACCTTCTCCGAATGGAATAACAAATATATTCTTAGCATTACTGACAAACATAAATGGATATTTTAATGGAACTGTTGGTAAATTGAGATTTTTTGATAAATATATTCTATCAGATAATAAATAATAACCAGACATGTTTGTTAAATAATCTGTTAATTTTTCAAAAGTAATTTCAATAAAACTCTTATCTTTCATAATTTTATTTATACCTAGTATAATATTTTTATTGACATCTTTAGATTCAGATTGTGATATTATTAATTGTTGCTTTCTAACTGTTTGCATTTGATCTTTTGGAATTTTGGCAATAGGATTGATTAATTCTATATATTTTTTATATATATTTTGTTTGTTAAACGTATCAAGCATTATTTTAACTGAGTTCATTTCTAATATATTATTAGAAATAGAACCATTAATAAGATCTAATCCAAAATTTCTTTCATTGATAATTTCATGCTGTAATGGATAGAAGAAATTGTTCCTAACTAAAAAAATATCTTTTGCCTTTCTAATAAGTATTGAAGCATTATTTCGAGAATATTCTTCCTTGTCTGTTTGATCATATGGTATGTTAATGTCAAAATCAGATATTAAACTTTTCATATGTAATGGTATAGTTTCTCTTACAGATTTATTATAGTTAACACAGAGTCGCTTAAGTAATGCTCTCATATTTTGTAAATTCATTGATAATTGTTTATTTTTAAGATCATCATTCTCATTTTCTTTTAACCATTTTAATAGATGATTGGTTGTTATATCCTTTCTACATACTTTAAGTTCTTTATGGTTTTTAATACAATTCTCTATTTTGCTGGTTAATACAAAAATAATACTATGTCCACTTCCCAATTTTCTCATTCTGAATATTCCTTGTATTACATCTCGATAAATACTATTACTACTTAACAATGCTAACCCAACAGTGGGTTCAGGAATTTTTGCATCTATTCCTATTGTATGTTGATTATCATAATAATAAAATATATTAGAGTTTTCTATTTTGTCCCATAATTTTTCAGAATCATCATTCGCATCAATTTCTATTGGTTTATGTTCATCATTCCAATAAACAAATTTTGAAATAGTTGTTTTGTAAATATCTCTCACTGTTTGATAAACTAATTTGTAATCCAATCCAACTAATTGTTGTCCAATATCTATCAATACTTTAATATGTTTATTTGCTTCTAAAATTATTTTTAAATAATCGAGTTTTTTTGTTGATGATGAAATGAAACATTTATATATACTAGAATTTGTAATAGCTTGATCCATTAGATTTTGTGTGCTTTTTGCTAATGGTTCAATCGTCATAGTATCTTTATCATCGATATCTATAAATGATGGTATAGTTGGTGTTCCAGTAAAACCCGATTTATTTTGAAAATTGAATGACATTACTAAATCTACACCACTAACATTTTTCTGTTCTAAATCTATTTCAATTATATTACATATTGTTTTACAATATTCCCTAATAAAAACTATATTTTTACTAAACCTATCAACTTTCTTTCCTAATTGTGAAACAGAATCTAAATTTTCTAATGGTATTTGACTTTCAGATTCATCATATAGCTTACTATATTCTTTAAATATTTGACTTTGGGATCGGATTGATGATACAACAGATAAATATCCTTTTCGAACTACCTTAATCATATCATCGATAATATTTTCTCCTAGTTTTTTAACTTGAACAATATATTCAATAATAGTTAATGTTAATACAATCATTGGATTGGAAAATTGCGAACCTTCTACAGGTGATTCTACATATGCAAATGGAATAATAATTTTTGATGTTTCTGTTATACCATAATTAGCTCTGCTAATATATATTAATGATGAAGGTAATGCTTGGTCAATAAATTGATAAATTGTATATAATATATCAATTACTTTTTTATTATCGGTATATCTGATAGAATGTATATCTTGTTCTCCTTTCAAAATATTAGAAACTTCAGGTATATGTATATTTTCAATGATATATTTTTTGGCATATTCAATTATTTCTGGAATTAATCCTGTTGTTTTATCGATAATATGAAAATGAGGAATTAGAACAAACGAATTCATATATTTGGTTAATATTGCATTCAATTCTGGATTTTTACTTCTGGTTTCATTATGAAATATTTCTAACATAACATCAAAAATTACATTAAACCAATCTGAATAATATCTCAATTTTATTGGTTTTCCTATTGGATAATTTAATTCGGATACATTTGGATTAAGAATTGTATCTACTTCATCAAATAAATAAATATTGTGAGTAGATCTTTGTCTAACTATTTCATAGTTATTTATCAATGCACATTTTAAACTAACATCACTAGTGATATAAACTGAAGTTTTAGGATCTGATTTTGAACTAGTAGCTGATTCGAATTTTTTTTGTGTTCTATCTTCTACAAATTTGTCAATAATAATAGGGAAATAGAATGATAGATTTGCTCTTAATAAAGTCACTGATTGTTCAACGAGATTTTCTGGTAAAATAATAAAAATATTTTCTGGATGCCGCCATTTACTATATATATGTAACTCATTATGTTTGTATTCGTCACAAGATACTTGCATTGAATAACACTGAAGATATCTAAGAATAACAAGGGGAGTAATCATACTTGTTTTTCCACCTCCCATAATTAAATTATGAATTCTGCTTTTCCTTGGTTTATTATTAAAATTTCGTTTATTATCAGTTAATCTAGATATAATATATTGAACTCCACCACTTTGAAATTCTGTAGAAAATTCACTTATATCATTAAATACATTATCAACTAATTTAATTTGAGCATCAGTTACAAAAAAACCCAATACAGTTTGATAATAAAATTCTAGAGGATTTGTATTGTATGTTTTACCTTCATATCTCTTTTTAACATCTATCAAATTCAATCTGATGCTTTCATTTGTTATTTTTAGTGTTTCATATTTTTTGATCAATCTATTAAATAATATACTGAACATTGTGTTATCTTTTTTCATTAATTGTGTATAATAAAATGTAGTAATATTTGGAGTAATACCAGAAAAAAGTTTCAAATATACATCAGATGCAATACTCTTATCTGGAAATAAATAACTATCAATCAAATTATTTAATTTTGATTCAGCATCATCTTCAATATTAAAATCATATGTATACGATTTTATTTCAATTGTTGGTATTTTAAATTGGATACACTTAGGATTATAGGAACTATCTATTTTTTTTATATATTCAAATATTGCCATTATTTGTGTTATATTTTTCAACTTACCATCTATTAAATGATTATCATATGAAAAATAGTGTTTAGGTATATAATATGGTTCAGATTCAGATACAATTTTATCATATGATATCATCCATTTAAAAACATTATCATCTACATTTGTTGTATTTTGTGTTGTAAAAATATGGGTACTTATATCTAAAAAATCACAAAATGCACTTTTTTGAGTTATAAAATATAATTTTAGCAATGTATTTAATACATCAGACGATCTCATTGATTCATAATTATATATACGAGTATTTAAAAAATCTTTACTAATAGTAAACTTGTTCTTGGCTGTGTCAAATGTTGCGATATCGTTAATAATATGGTGATATATTTGATATTGTAAATCACGGAATTTCTTACGATATTCCTCTATAATATCAGCTATCGACAAACTTTTGATTCGTGATTTTTCTGGAATAATATCATAAGGTGTTCTCAATGAAATAGTATGATATGATATATTTTCAAGAACATGTGCATGATCAAATATATTCGAAATAATATTACTAAAAATACCTGTGTAATTTTTTGCATCAAGTTTAATATTTTTGAAATGTGCATGTAAATCCAATATATTTCCAATTGAATTTGATTTAATATACGATATAAATAATAATCGTAATGCTTTTTCATTATCTGTATGTGGCACATGTAATATGTTATGAATCGGAATTTTATATGAATAGTATTCATTAGATTGATAAGTTATTGAACAATTAATAATATAATCAAGATCTTCTTTCTTTTCTTCTTTCTTTTCTTCTGTTTTTTTTTCTATTTTTTTGTTTTGAAATACGAGTATATAATTATTATCAGTATTATGTTCTTTTATTAAAAAACTATTTTTTGTGTTAACAATCCATCTGTTAATCATCCATCTATATTCATTATTAATTAATTCATATTGTTCATCAATAATAATTTTTAATCCCATTAAATTATATTTCCATTCAAATCTCATTTTATATGGTATCAAATCAACTGATGAAATTTTACCAAGTTCATTAACCCATAACATAATATTTGTTTTGTTGCAAACATGCAAAAATGTATCATATATTTCAGGGAATAAATTTGAATTATTAATTAAATATTCTTTTGTAGAATTTCGTAGCCTATAAATCGAATACATATCAGCACTATCTAAAACAATATATATATTATCTGCTAAAAATCCGTTATGAGAATCTATTTTTGTTCCTTTGTATTCTGAATCAAGCAATTCCCAATTATAATAAGTGATTAAATTGAAATCATTTGTAAAATATGGTTTAAATATATCAACAATCATTCCATCATCTGTTAATTCATATTTAAAATTATAAAAAATATTATTGATAGGATAGATATCGGACAATATTTTTGTAATTTCATTAAATTGTATATCATGTATTCGAATATTTTTTAGATAATGTAGATCAATAATAATTTGTTTTTCACTACGAATGTCATATAGTTTAATATCATTTGATACATCTACATTTCTCACTGTTTTTTTAAATTGTTGATTGTAATAAAGTGCATTTCTTCCTGCTGGTAAATTATATATATTACGATTATATTTGACTAGAAATTGTAAATATATTGCAATTGATGGCAATATTTTATAATAACTATCAGTTGGTGAAACTGAATAATAGGATTTTGTTCCCATCTTGTGTGGTGTGTATTTTAATTTTTCGTTTTGTAATGTAATATTCTGACAAAACATAATATCGATATCAAATTCCTCAGATTTACTTTCATATTTTATATTATTCACAATTTTTTTTTCTTGAGTTCCTAGCTCAAGAATTGTTTCCTGAATTAATAATAAATAATCAGATGCTAAATCTTTGTTTACAATTACAGCTATTTCAAAACATATCGATGCAAATCTAAGTCTATTTTCGATAATTGGCATTTTTCTAATAACATCTACCGTAAATAATCTAAATGGATTATCCTTGGATGTATCACATAATTCAATAAATATATTAAATTTATGTTTGACTCGTAACAAATAAGAAAGTATATACATTAAAATATGATATGTTTCATCATTCATGTGTTTAATGTTTTTAATATAATCCTCTATAATTTTCATATTCTCGTCATTGAATAATAAATCAATATATGTATTTTCATAATGTGTGTTATCATAATCATAATAATAATATTTAATTGTTTCATTTGCAATTGTTCCAGTTTTTTTCCCATATGAATAAAATGGAATAATAATATTTTCTCTCAAATATATATCGTCATTTGTTTTGATATATTTTAGTATATTGTGCATATATGAAAATGTGACATTTTGAATCTCTCTAAATTTTTTCTTATCTTCGTCTTTGGATATTTCATCTTGAGTTTTCTCAATAAAACAAGTATTATCAACTCGCGTAATATCGTATGATCTATTTTTATGAGTTATTGATTCTGTAGAAAATTCAAAATCTAGTTTGAAATATAGTGTTTTTGTTTTTTTGAATGTATCCATTGAAATTAAATTATCTAAAACAAATCTTATTTTTGAAAATGGTATGTATCGTAGTTCCATATTATTACTATCAGAATGAAATAATGTATTACATTTTGTGGCATACATAATTTGAAAATATGCCAAATAAATTTTCAATAATTTAATATCGTCTGTATCAATTACACTTTTATAGATATCTGGAAATGCTATAGCCATTTTTGCATAATGATGATCAATTTTATATTCAATTTCATATGTATCAAAATTAAAAATCGATTTAAATTCTGGTATTGTATTAGTCATATTGCCAAAATGGGATGTATAAAAAATTTGTTTATCGATTTCGCTATTTGATTTTTCTAATAATAATGTCAAAAGTAATGATAATTCTTCTTCATTATTGAACCATATAATAACATATTTCTTTAATAAATTATTCAAAATATCAATATCATGATATACATCACCATCTAATACAGGATAATCATCTAGATTATATAAAAAATCTTGACATATATCTCCAATTTTATTATTTCGAATATCTATACTTCTAGTTGTTTCATATTTGTATTTATAACCACTTATATCATAAGATCCGTCAGAATTAATGGTATGATTAACTTGAGGTTCCAATTTAGTTTTCATCATAAACTGATAAGTTGGTTTATTAATTAATGTTGTTAACTCATTTTTAATAATCATATTAAAGAGTATAACAAATGCATATTTATATACCTCGAAATTAGGATCATTTGGTCTATTTTTTTTGATAGTGATAATCCATTTTGTATACAGTTTATAAAGATTCATAAATTTCGGATATAAATTATCCTGATATATATTTGAAATATTTATCCCTTTTTTATTAATATAATTGACTAAATCAAATGGTATTTTGATCATACATGATAAAAATGAATCCTTATAAATATTTCCCATTTCATATGGTAGTTCAATTGGTGAATCCTTTGTAACAAATTCATTGAAATAATCGATAATAATATCAATATTATCTGGATTCAAATCGATTATTTCATCATATTTTGAATCTTCGACAACTTTTGTTATGCCATTTCTTAAATATTCAGATAAAATACATAATTTAGGGATATTTTGAACGGAATTTGATATGTGAAATTTATATAAATTTGAATCTTTCCAACCATTTGCAGAGTGATTAGAAATTGTTGAGGATTCATATAGATGATTGTAATTTTGTTGCAAATTATATTTTTTATTATATAAATCAATAAATAATGTCTCAATAGATTTAATATCGATATGAATCGATTCCAAATTAATTATTGTTTTAATATATCTAATCTTTTCTAATAATGCTTCAAATATTCTTTGATCACATTTTGATATATTTTGTCTAATAATACCTAATATTTTTTTTATCGATGATAAAGCTAACTCACCATATAATGTAATTAAATTATTATTAATTTGAGTTTGTGATTTATCTGTTATTAAATAGCAAAATGGTAAATAACATGCCATAAATGTGCATAATCCTGACTTTTGTGGAATCATACTATATTTGTTTTTTGTAGTATCATCCAATATTCTTTCATCTAATATTTTTCCATCTATTCTTTGATATAAAACATCGCTACCTAAACAGCTAATCACAGCTAAATAAATATCAGTTGTTGATGGATTTTTTTTGGCAAATTCCAAAAGTTGTAAATTAAATAAAGAAGCTATAAATTTGTTTATATAATATGTTTCATAAACATAAATACATGTATAATATCTTGGATCATCTTTAGAAATTCCATGATATTGTAAACCATCACCACTATTACAAAATACAACCTCATGTCTATAATTATCGATTTTCCTAAACAAATATCCTATTGCATGTCCTGCGATACCTGTTACTAAAAATGTATAATCATTGATTTGTTTAACAAGCTCATCAATATATAAATTTTGAAAATGATTATTTACAACTAATCGCAAAGCATTTATTTTTTGTGATGAATCTCCACGAGATTCATATAATTTTGTTATTTGTTTAAAATAATTCGAAATATATTCTCGACCATATCCTTCTGAATCAGATTTTTTGATTATTCGAGATAATTTCGTTGCTAGATGTTTTACATCTATATCTTCGATCAAGTCAATTAATTTTATAATTATGTTTTCAATTGTATTTTTTCTGTTATTAATTTCATCAATAATTACATCAAAATCTTTATCTATTTTTTGACAAGTTTTTACTTTTTGCATAAAATTTACTGTAAACTCAACATTAATCTTACCCAATGTTTCTCTTCTCTCAACATCATTACTAATATATTTCTTCAATAAACCATCATGATGTGTCATAAATGTTTGAAACCATTGTATCATTTCAATCGAATCTGCTCCTTGTGATTTTTCGTTCAAAAATTCATCTAATCCTAAAAACAAATCTATCGTGCATAATTTACCATCTTCAATCAGATCATTAGAAATTTTAAATATGTCTTTATATATATCTGTCATGATATAGATAAAGAAATTTTTATTTGAATGCTTTCTCAAACACTTTCTCCATGTATTCAAATTTGCTAATCAAAACATCAACACATTTCAACATTGCTTTAAATGGTGATGAATCGTCTTTGGATTCTATTTTGATCAATATAGTTTTGACCAATCTATCAGGTTGTGTAATCCCTGATGAAGCAATCTCATCCTTATTGCTTTGAAATTCATAATTCAACAATTCCCCAAAAGTATGGCTTTCTTTCTCGAGATAAAGATGAATATTTTTTTCTGGCAATATCTCTTTCTTGTCTATCTTTTCTTGAAAATCTTTCTTGAATTCATTTAATCTATAAATAATGAATTGGCACGATCTAATAATAGCTTCTTGTTCAGTATATTGCCAATTACCCTCAACTGTCATTAAATATGTATCTTTTTCATCTTCAAGTTCGTCATAATAAATGTTTCTCACTCCTATCCATGACGATTTATTTTCTGCTACTCCTAAAGTAGCCTTCATATGACATTGAAATTTTTCTTTCGGATTTAATTCAATCAACACAATAGGATATTTAGGATTATATAAATTAGGTGTTTCTTCTCCTTCAACATATGTTGTTAAATGATTAGTTGTCACTGATACAATCTCATCAGTATCATTATAATAATTCAAATACGCTTCTATTGATTGTTCATTTGGATGTTTTTCTCGTGTATTATCAGCATAATTTACCTTATACCAATATTTCTCAGCCAAAAAGAATATTTTAGGATCTATTTTTGGAACTGGTAATCGGGACAACCTTCCTCTCATATAATCATTATGAAATGCCGTGCATGTATTAGCATTAATGGTAATCAATTCTGATGGAAATCCATAAGCGGGCAAATTTTTCATTGCTACTCTTCGAATAGCATTAACCATTTTCACATTGACATCTTTACCAAATATCTTAAACTCTAATGTGCTTTGAGATAATCCGTCTGATTTTTCATATTTTACAGACTTAACTCCAATATCGAACTTTTTTTTAGACATGTAATATAATTATTCTTAATAAATAATTGTTTTTAAGTTGGTTTTTCAATTTTTTGCATCTATACTATATTATAATGAGTATTGGAATTCTATTCTATAGTAAAACTTGTAAATCGTGTAAGCATTTAATGACATTATTGAGTAATCAGTGTTTGTTAGATAAATTTAATAATAAATGTGTTGATGATATGTCAGATACTCAATTAGTATCTTTTAATCTACGATGTGTTCCAACACTAGTTATACCCCATCCTAATGGAAAATCTCAAGTCATCGAAGGTGAAAATACCTTTAAATGGCTTCAAGCTATTATCGAAAATCAAAGACAAAAAGCAATTAGTCAAACTATGCATAATCGTAAACTAATTCAAATGGCTACCATGAAAAACAATATTAAAGATGGTCTATATGATTATCAAAAAAATGAATCTGAAGGAATCTCAGATTCATATGCATATTGGAATGATGATATGACTAAAGAATTAGAATCATCACAACCCAAATCTTTCTTGCCTTATAAATGTGATGATCAATATCGTATTCTAGTTTTCAATGAAAATGAATATACTCAGAAAAAACTAAATCAAGATCAACAAACTAATCTAATGAAAAAATTACAAGATACACGAAGTGATCAGGATACTGGTGTAAAAACAAATATGGAACAACAACAAGTTAGCACTTTGAATGCGATATTGAACAGTTAATTCTTCTTAAGTGTTGCCACCATCTTCTCTTTAATTATATTACCATCATCTCTTTTGACGATATATATTTCAACTATATCGATCATGGTTTTAAGAGCACTCTTAATATAATTCTGTTTTTCTTTATTTAATCTGTCCCAATACAAAGTGAATTGAAAAAATAAACCATGATTTAAATCTTTGATATTTTTAGAGTTCTTAAAGAATTCATCATTACCTGTCTTAATATTCTCCCGATACTCTTTATTTTTATAAATATTAAATACGAACTTATTAATTGGATCTTGAGGTTTCATGGTTAAAGTTTCTTTAATGACTCCATAATATGTTTTCAATATGACTTCATCAGGAAATTGTTTGATTAATATTTCGGCTAGATCTTTCATGATAGAATTAAACATCATCATACATTGTTGGATTTCTATATTTATTCCAGATAGCTCTTGTTCAAGTGTCATATAAATATAATATTGATATTCTTTAAACTATATTTTTTCCAATTTTTTAATCGCTAACTTATTCCAAATACATCCAGACGCAATATCTAAAGTATAAGTCCATAAAGAACATCGTTCTTTGCACTTAAATACTTTTTTTATTTCGTCATTTGCATCATGACTTAATTTACCAATCCAAATTCCGCCATAATATTTTGAAACGGTTTTCCAATCAATAAATATATGATCAAATATGACACTCTTATGTTTTTTCCCAAACTTAATTGTGAACTTGACTAGATCATCAAATGTTTTGATCATAAGAACTTTATCCTTATCTCTAATATCAAATTTGGTCTGATGAAATGTTATTCGATAATTATATTTATATATTTTGTTACTAAGATTCTTTTTACTCCAATTTATCCAATCTTTATTTTTTGCAAACCAGATTCCTGTTGGTTTGAATGTTATTCTTTGTCTAACTGTTCTAATTTTATCTATTTTGTTATTTGTCGAATGGATATACATTATATTATAAAAAATGAAATTTTTTATAAAATAATCTTAGTTCCCAAATATACTCAACTGTAAATTACTCGAGATAGTAATCACAATCAAAATACTAAATACTTTTTGAATCAAGCCCGTATCAGTTATTTGTATTCCGAATATTTGAAAAGTGTTCCATTGTAATTCTATAACTTTTTGCAAATTAATAATTGCCATATTCTCATACATACTTGATATGCAAATATGCATATCGATAATAGTTTCATGTATATTATCATTATCGTGATTTTGTTTAGAATCGTATTCGATTTTATTCATTCTTCCAAAACAATCATTAGTATATATGGATCTCGTAATAATATTTGCAATATTATCAATTGATGATCTTAATTTTTGGGCTGAATTGATGTAGATATATATTATTACAAGAAAGATGCTCAAATTGATCCAATCAATTGGGCTAAAATTATATATATCTTCATAACCAATCAAAAAAGAAAAGTATATTAATGTTAATATACTTAATGAAGCAAAAAATGGGTTTAATTGTTCAACACTCTCATTATATTCATCTCTAAGTCTAACTATATCAAGTGTTATTCCTGAAATTTTCCCTTCAAATATAACAGATGATTTAATATGTTCTTTTATTTTATTAGTTTTAATAACTATTTTATTTTTATGATTCAAAATAATTATTGTAAATATGGTTGTATTAACAAAAAATGTAAAATAACTAAAGAAATTTTGTATGAATGTTAGAACTAATGAAACATTATATATATATTGTAATGCATTTGGAATTTTATTATGATAACTTACAATAATAGTTATCATAATAGTAAATATTAATGAACCTAATAATGCGAATGGGATTAATTTCAAGATATTATTTTTAATTTCTAAATATTTCATCATGATACTATCAAGATGATCATTATTAAAATATAATAATCCAATAACATATTGTGATGTAAATATAATTTGAAAACTATTTCTTCCAATAATACTAATATCTTTTTGTTCAATGGACAATATTAGAGAATATAATACTGACCATGAAATCAAACTAATAATGATCAAGTTATATAAAATTTTCATGAAAAATAATATTCTATCTATTTTAGTTTCACGAATTTCATGAATAATAACTGTTCCATTTTCAATATCTAATGGTAAATTATCAACATTCTCTTTTTTATATAATTGATATCCAAGACAGTTGATAATAAATTGATATAACATATTTTGATTACAGTAATAATTTCTATTTTTGTAATCAATTTGAATATCAATTTTTCTTTTGTTTCGCGAGAGATGCTCGCATAATTCTTATTTTGAAAAATCTACGATTTTTCAAAATAAGAATATCTAGATTATAACTTAACTCGTTTAATTATAAAGAAATAAAATATAGATAATATTATTATGGATACCAACTTCAAGCTCTACAACTATCAACAATATTTTATTGTATCATTATTTGAGATTCTAAAAATGAGTATTAACAAAGTAGACGAATTAGGATTAACTTCCAAAAATTATGAAACATTCAAAAAAGCTTGTAATGATTTGAAACAAGGCTTTACTGATTCAGAAGTCAAATTTGATCGTGGAAAAATTATCAAGAAAGTTTATAAAGTCATCACTAGAAATTTTGACAAAATATATCCTGAACAATCATTAGACTTATTCAATTTGAGAGACACTAAAGGATCAATTGTTACGATAATTCCTGGATTAAATTTAAAATTAATAGTTGACAAATTTACTAAAGAAGAACTAAATACTTTTTGGGGACATTTCTGTATGTTATATGTTTCATCAGCTGAAATGATCAATGAAATTAATAGTGATAAGAAAAATCAAATGGTTACTGAAGCATTGCCAAAATTAAAAGAGAAAATTGCAAATCTTGGTGTTGTTGTGGATGGTGTAATATTTAACCCATATGTTGGATTACTCAAAGACGATGAAGAAAACTACGATATTTCATTAATGTATAAAGATATCAAGGATATCGAAAAACCTGCTGGACTTAAAATGTCTTCTATTTTGTCTGTGTTTGGTTTCGATTCATCATCATTAAACAAACTCGCATCAGAATTAAGAGAACAATTGAAGAATATAGATGAAGATGATATTAAAAATAAAGTTCGTGAATTAGTAGGTTCAGATGATCCTGAAGTTGTCGAAGCATGTTCAAGCTTGATTAACACTGTATTAAATGCCATTGGTAAAAATGAAAATGCTGGTATGGAAGATATCGTCAATTCTATCCAAGGGGCTCTCGAAGAAACATCATCTAAACTAGACAAGAGTAAAGTAGCCAAGACAATTGGTGCATTTGTCAAATATTTGAATGATAGTGAAAATGTTCTCAAGAATATGAAGGATAAGAATGGTAATCCAATTAATCAAGAATTACTCAAATCTCTCGAATTACCATTAAAGATTATCAATAAAGTTACTAATGGTCAGAATATTAATCAAAATGAATATAAGCAAATGATGAAAACCGCTTCTCAACAGATGCAAAATATGAAAAACATGATGGATAAGAATAAGAAGATGTGATAGAATGTATAAATATCATATCTAAAATATAACCAATTTGAAAAACTTTTATTTTTTCAAATGATTGAACAATTAAGATTCAAAATAAGCTTCACTTGTTTGTGAAAACTAAAAATGAAGGTTTTTATTCTCACCAACCAAACATTCAAGATTCGCTCCGCGAACCCGCGAAATTAATAATGTGAAACATTATTAATTAACATGGAATTGATGTCCAGAAGTATATCTAAGGTCTTCGTATCTTAGACAATTTGCTAGATTAACTTTACAGATAGAACCTGTCTGTCTATAAAGCCAATTCGCAAATGCTGTTTGATCTGGGGGATTCATTTGAGGAACAGTGTAAAATTGTCTTTGAGAATTTTGTATCTCAAATACATCACTCACATCTCTAAATAAATTATCATTAAATGATAACCTTGCTTTTTCTTTGATATCATTATCATCAACATTACATGCTTTAGGAGGATCATATTGATCAAATTCACTTACATCAGGATTCATATATGGATTATTTGGTGTAGGTCTCTTACATGAAGCATTTTTATATTCATTTTGTTGATCCATGCTTAGTCGTGGTTCAATTGATTGACTTGGATTTTGAGAACCATAATATGGTCCAATTTTATAATTATTATCAGGATCAATATATCCTGATTCTATATTATATATTGCGTCATCATCATCTCCATGATTTGAAGTAGTATCTTTTGACATATTATTGAGATCTTCTCGCTTATTCATTCGGAATAGTTCTCTTACTTTCCCTTCTTTATCGAATTCAAATATGTAATAAAGTATTAAAACAAAAACCATAATGATAATTGGAATTTGAATCCAGTTTTCTGTTTTCTGAAATCCAACCAATAAAATTATCACATATAAACACAATCTTGTCACCGCATTCATTTGCTCAACCCGAGACATATCACTTGTTGGAAAGAATCGCAAATAATTGCCATTCTTATATAATACTGAGAAATCATTTAACCAGAATGTATATTTATTATCCTCTTCCATAATAATATATTATATAAAAATTATTTGGCGAGTTTTTTTTTCTTTTTCTCTTCCTTTTCTTCTTCTTTTTTTCGATTCATACAATCCTCTAAAAACTCCATTTCGTATGTTTTAGTCTTTTCATATAAAATATTCAACTTCTCTTCCAAACGCTTTCGTTCTGTCTCAGGATTCATTTTCTCAATGATTTCTTCAGGTTGATGTTGATATCGATTCTTGTTTCGATATTCGTCATAAAATCCTTTTAATTCATCAAATGATTGATCAATACACTCAGTGTTATCAATTTGTGCAACTTCAGCTAATAATTCTGTGAAATTAAATATGTGTAATACTTTTGGAAATCTAGATTTGTCGTCAAATAAGCTTTGAGGTGATTTAGTAAAATCATTGTCTCGTGCAACATAATATATGAATAAAGTATCAGGATATTCTGAAGATTTTTTCTTGATATACTTTCTCAACATGGTTTTCATTTTATCATTTGTATTGAGTAAAACCATAGTCAATACAACACTCTTTTTTTCTTGCTGTTTCATAAGGTATAATAAATCATCATAATTAATTGCCTGATATAGATTGCTAGACATTTATAATTATATTTTTAAAAAATATTTCTATATTAAAACTCAAAAAATTGAAAAATTTAAGATAAATAATCAAATATATTATATTTATTATTATGAAATGGATTAAAAATAATGAATATCTATTAGGCGTCTCAAATGAATTCGAATTCAAAACCAAATTAGCATTATTTGATTTGGATAATACTCTCATCGTAACAAAATCAGGAAAGAAATTTGCTATTAATGAAGATGATTGGATATTTAGATTTAAAAATGTTAAAACTAAACTATCTGAATTGAAAGATTATTGTATCGTTATAGTTTCTAATCAAGCTGGTATCGATTCAGGAAAAGAAAAACCTGATAGATGGATTAGGAAACTCGATAATATACAAAAAAAATTAAATTTAGATCTATATGTTTTCTGTTCAACTGGTCATAATATTTACAGGAAACCATTTCCAACATTCTTCTTAGAAATAATCCCTGATCATGATCAGATAGATTTTGAAAATAGTTTCTTTTGTGGTGATTCGGCTGGTAGAAAAAATGATTATCGTGATACTGATTATAAATTTGCTCTAAATTGTGGATTAAAATTCCTAACTCCTGAATTATTTTTCGAAGGAAAACAATCCAGAATTCCCAAAATAGAATATCCTAATGTTAAAGATATCAAAAATACTAAACTTAAATTTGCACCTCAAGAAAAAGAAATAATTATTATGGTTGGATTTCCTGCTTCAGGCAAATCTTATGTATCGAAATTAATTCATGATACTTATAAATACGAAATAATTAATCAAGATATTCTCAAAACTAAAGCAAAATGTATTAAATTTGCAATAAATTTAATAGGTGATAATAAATCACTTATTATTGATGCTACTAATCCGAGTTCTGATACAAGAAAAACTTGGATTGATTTAGCAAAGAAACATAATTATACAGTTCGAGTCATCAATATGACAACTAGTTTAGAATTATCAAAACATAATAATTCATATAGATATCTCAAAAATAAACAAAATTATATCCCTGAAATTGCCTATAATATTTTCAAGTCCAAGTTTGAAGTTCCTAATTTGAATGAAGGAATAAAAGAAATCATTAAAATGAATCAACTTGGAAAACCTAAAGATGAATTTTATCATATGTTCTTATATTGATAATCTGTAAATATACAATTTCAAATCGATATTATGGGTAGTCTCTGTTCTGTAATCAAAAGTTCCTAGTTTCTTCCATCCAAGTTTTTCATAAAATTGGATTGCATTCTCATTTTCACATGACACACTTAGAGTTAAACACTTTGTATTATGTTTCTTAATAAATTCTTCTATCATATGTGTCGCAATTTTTTTATTCTGATATTCTGGTCTAACAATTAATTGACATATCGCATAAGAATCTTTGGGTAATTCGAATTTCGCCGTCCAAGATTTCTTATATAAATAGGATGGCTTAGTTATTAACACGCCAACTAATTTATTGTTTCTTCTAACAGAAATAATGTCATCATCATCTAGTGAATTCAAATATTCTAAAGTCATATGATCCATGAATTTAGAAGTATTCATAAGCTCAAGAATTTCTTCTGATGTAGTAGTTTCCATGAAGTATAATATAATAAAAATAATAGGAACTTATAATTAATAAATCAACTTTTTCAGTTTTTGCAAAATTAGAAATTTCACAAACACTGCACAGCCTCGCTCAGAGAGGCTCAATTCGCACCAGCAACTCGAACCAATCACCATCGTCACGGTAGGCGACGAACTCGTTTTGGGCGGGATCAGCCACCAGCTTGTGAGATCCATCTCCATGGAACTCAGCGTAGTCCAACACCAACACTCGGAAGTGTCCAACAATCATCGGCGAATGACTGTCCGTTGTTGGCTCGTAAACTGGCAAACGGATTCGCACCCAATCACCATCGACAACAGTGTATGCATCACTGTTATCGGCATCGTCAGGGGGCACCATGTTGTTCAGTTCCCATACGCGGAAGGGCGGCCCTCGCACAATCCACGCAGGGATTGGGATCTCCGCAGAACGAACAGTCTGTGCCATTACAGACCGCTCGCCCAAACGCCCGTCCTCGAGGTAGTCCCAGCGAGGCTCATACATGCCATCAACCTCTTCCGAAGGGTAGACGCCTTCGTAGGTTCGGCTCCCGTCCTCCCAGTAGCTAACATTACGAGTTTGACGCACAATGCCATAAGCCATGTTCACTGAAGTCTAGAGAATTAGTAATGTAAAATCGTTCGTTATGGGTCTTTCAAACTGTTAAAAATTTCAATTTTTATTTAAAGAATGCCAATCCTGCACAACCACTCATAACTCTCAATACATTATATGCACAACCCCACAAGCCTGATTTGACTCGCAAATTTGGATTATCAATTAATAATTGAGTTATGGTTGAATTAAATACGATATCCAAGAAACAATCAGACATTTCTGAAAAATTTGCAGTTCCTGACGGTTGTAACATCGAAGGATACAATGCAAAACTATACATATACATTCCACTATCTAGTGATGCACACATTGCTCTGTATGGTTGAACACATTTATAAAAGTTCTCTGACTTGCCTTGTTCTCTAACTGTTCCACCAAAATAAATGGTCATCGTGCTAACAATATCCGAATAACTGACCATATTTCCATTACTATCTCTAACATTATATCCAAATTGATTCCAATTTAATACATCTTGAGGTTGAACAGTTGTTGGATCTTCAAATATTAAATACCAAATTAGATATTTAGTTGGATCTTCTATGTTTAATTTAATATGAAATGTTGGATTAACTTGTGATAATGAAACATTATTATAATTTGTTGTGTCTGTTGAACCTGATGTAACAATTAAATCATTATGACTATAATACAATTCTCTATTATAGTTCATTTTTTCTATCAAATATTCTGATTTCGATTGTGCCATTTTCATTCGATATTCTTCCTCAACATATGCATATCCTACTAATAATTTACATCCTAATTTTGGTTGTTTTGAAAAAGTAGCTCCACTATCAATATACAATAAATTACTCAAATCATTAATACCTATATCTAATACTACATCAGCATACATCATTGATACTAAAGGAAGACTATTGTCATAATCAAACCAATAGGGTATAGGAACATATAATCTTGTGATCGATCTTTGAGTTGTTGCAATAGTTGACATTTCTGGTGTATTTCCAATCATAATATTATATCCTCGAGATTGATTTTGGTCATATGATAATTTGTATAAAAAGTGCAATAATTCTGGAGTATACGGGGCTTCGATCGGTTGTCCTCCTATTGATAATTGAATGGAACTCATCATTCGATGTCCTAATTCATTAACCCATGCAAAGTTTGGAGTAGCATTATTAATCGAATCCAGTAATAATTTTTCTAAATCGGTATTAACTGTATACGAACCTGTTGTAGATGGCATATAATATACTATATCGGTGTTCCTCGTGCTAAGCCCATTTGATAATGCGAAATTACTAGATGTTTTTATACTTTCAAAAGTGAATGTATCTGAACCTTGAGGCGAATTAAAATTAAAACTTAATACTTCGGCTCCACCATAATTACGGATATTCAAATATACCTTATTGGTAACATCGTAAATTGACAATCCATTGGTTCCAAAAAATGGTGATTTGGTTGAATATATTAAATTATCATTATTCATGTAAGTATTTTGGGGCAATACGATACTATAAATACTAGTTCCCCATTTGACTCCTGTATAAAGATATGTAATTTGTGAATTATTCGTTGGTGTTCCTGCGAGTCCAATGACAACATTTTTATCAACTATTAATCTTAAATATAAATTAATTGTGCCATTAAATGCTTGAAAACTTCCATTATATTCTATTGTATTTCCAAAAATAAGAGCTTCATTTGTGAAAAAATTCATCTCTGAATCAATATTATTTGCAATAATATCCAATCCAGTTGTGCCTAAACTATTGCTCGAGTTAATATTGTAATAAATATTCATTTGACTGTCCCAAATAGTAATTCCATTGGCAGTAAAATATGGTTTTTGAAATAAAAGTTTGTTATCGTTAACAAATGGTAATCCAGATACAACAGTTCCTGGCGATTGTGTATATACCAAAAATGACCTATGACCATCCGCATAAGTAATTGTATTTGAATAATTATATATAATAGAATCTGTTCCATAATTTGTAAAAAATATAACTCCATCTATAGTTACGGCTCCCTGAATTGCATTTGATGTTGCATGATTAAATGTTACTTTATAGCGTAAAAATGCTGGTGATATACTACTAAAATTAAATACACTACTTCTATTTGTATTATTAATGATAATATCAGTCGTTCCATTAGATCGAATATTATATTTAATATTATTTGTATTATCTTTGAATGCCAAACCAGAAGTTGAAAAATATGGAATAGTAGTAGCCAAAGCAATGACATTATCATTGCCAAAATATGTTCCAGTTCCTAAAATACTAACATTAGTTGTTGTTGTGTAAGTTGTAGTATATGTAATTGTTCCTGAAACTGCATTAATAACATTGGAACTAAAATTTGTGTAGGTTAATATTAAATTAAATGTAACTGTTCCTCCAAAATCACTATATGATGCTTGATATTGCGCGCTAGGAGAACCTCCCAAACTATCTGATGTAAAAGTCGTATTTGAATTAGTGGCATATGTGATTATATCTCTACCTCCTGACCGATGCACATTATAATAATAATTATTGGTATGATCTATAACCGCAAATCCATTTGATGTAAAATATGGGTGCCTAGTAACAACCATATTATCATTATTTAAATAACTTCCAATAGGCAAAATACTAATATTAGTAATGTTTGTTGAAGTAGCCGAATAATAAATAGCACTTATTCCCGCAGTTGTATTAAATCCTGTTATAACACCAGAAGTAATCATAGGATATAAATTCATCGATACTGTTCCCGAAAATGCATTAAAATTATTTTGATACAAATAATAATTTGTAAAATGTGACAAAATATCATAATTAAATGTAGTTGTTGTAGAATTAGTATATGTTAAAATATCAGCCGAACCAGATTTATGAATATTATATTGCATACTATTTGTATTATCAACAAATGCTAATCCTCCAGTTGTAAAATAAGGGGCTACTGATGTAGATAAAAATGTATTGTCATTACCAACATAATCTCCAACTGATACAATATTAATCGCTAATGTAGTAGAATAGGTATTTGTATATGTAATCGTTCCAGATACAGCCGATATTACATTTGTATTAGGATTATATGTTAATCTAAGACTGAATGTTGTTCCTCCAAAAGTGGCAAAAGTAGCTTGATAGGATAATATTAAATTTGTTCCTAAACTATCAGTTGTTGGATCTAATCCAATTGGACCAGTATATCTAATAATATCTGTCGATCCTGAATTAACAAGATTATATTGCATTTTATTACCGTCAATAAATGAAAATCCACTTGAATCAAATCTAGGTATCACAAGCGAACGAAGCATATTATCATTACTAAAATAACTCGTAAATCCTAGTGCATCATTTGATATTAAATTATTACTAGTGTAAAAAACAGAACCAAGTAAAGCATTAATATGATTACTATTATAATCTACTGTTAATGCTATAGTAATTTGTACCGTTCCTTTTGCTAAATTGAATCCTCCTTGAAGAACATATACGCTAACAATCATAGTATCAGGTTGTCCAAATTGAAGCACATTGGCTCCTGTGCGTGTTCGATTAAAATATATAGTTTCAGTCCCGCTCACATTTTTAATATTGTAATAAATTTGATTATATGAGTCGAACAATGCAAATCCATATGTGTCATAATATGGTGATGTTGTTGTCGATGCTAATATATTATCATTGCTTAAATAAAAATTAGGGCGAACAATTGATATACTACTTGTTGTTGTATATGTTGAAGTATATGTAATCGTTCCATTTGTATCAATTATATTTGATCCATTTGTTAACAAATTCAATGCTAGAGTGACTGTTCCTCCAAATTCGGTAAACCTTGCTGAATATTTAACACTATTCATTGGAAAACTTTCAGTAGTTAATGAATCAACATTACTATTAATATTGTTTTTAATGACATCCACACCAGAGCTATTATAAATCACATAAGTAATGTTATTTTTGTTATCAACAAATGAAACTCCATGAGTGTCAAAAAATGGATCCGATGTAGAATTGAAATAATTGGTATTGTTGTGATATGCTCCTGGTAAATTAATCATAATATTATTAGTTGTGATATAAGTGCTTGTATATGCAATTGTTCCATATATATTAGTAATACTACTTGGAATAGTTGTTCCATAGGTAACAAAATATAGAGTTAATGTAACTGTTCCTCCAAATTCACTAAAAGTAGCAATATATGTTGGATTAGTAATATCATAAAATGAATTAAATCCATTGATAGTTCCTGTGTATGCCGTTGGTTGTAATTTGGAAATTTGATTGAACATATTTTTAAAATTATTAGTAGTATTTAGATATGCAAGATGTAATTGATTAATTGTATCTGTAGATCCATTATCACTTGGCGAATTTGGATTAGAAACATTGGTCATATTATTAAACATCAATGTGAATAGAGAAGTTTTCTCAATATTTAATTGTTGTAGAATTTTGTCAAATATATAATATGCTACATAAGATACATCAGCAAATATTTTACCAGATGAATTAGTGTATAATATCTGATTTTTGTCATTGTATAACATAATTGGTGTTATTAATGGTGTCGATCCATTATACATTAATATATTCAAAATATTAAATGAAGCAATTATTTGTTCATAAGTATATAAATTCTTATTTGTTGTTGTCAATGTTTGATTTGTTGTAGTAATAGTGCTTGCAACACATAAAATATTGTAATAATCATGCAAAAAGAAAGTAGTCATAGGATTATTTAAATATGAAATATAATCGGAAGCTGATTGTCCAGTTGGAATAATACTTAATAAACTACATGCTGTATAAATACTATTGAATGTTGTATTATAAAGTGCATCACTAACTCCATAGATACCAAAGGGAACTGGATTAAAATAATTTCCTAAATTTATAATTTTTGACGGATCCCAATACATACCTACATTACTAACAAGAGTTGTAAAATAATTCTTAAGAGTTGTATCAGTTATGATATTAACATATTTTGATTGAACATGATTAACAAAATCATTGTTGATATTGGTCGAGTTATCATAGAAAAAATTAGGCTTTTCTAATACTTGAACAACATTATTCGTATCTAAATATTGTAAATTAGAAGCATCATTTCTTAAATTTAATATTAATTTGTGAGTATTGTAAAAACTATATGAATAATTATATGCCGATGACCAATCAATAATATATGTATCAATCGCTCCATTCTTTCCAAATGATGACCAATTTGTAACTCCAACAGCTAAACTGTAATAATCTGTTATCCGATAAACATCGAACCCATTATCTCCATTACTGGTATCAACTGATGGGCTTAATTCTGATATACCTAAATTATCAGCAACAATTGTTTGAGGAACAAGATTATATGGATATGGTGTTGTCACTGGAATATAATATTTATCTCTAACGGTTCCATTATTATTATTTGCAATAATTTCTTTTATAAAATTAAATATATTTGTCATTCCATTTCCTAAACTATTTTGATAATATGAACTCGATAATAGAATAGTTCCGTATAGTCTATCATAAAGTTGTATATATTTTTTATATGATTGATATGCAATAGTAGATATAGCATCACAATATGGTGCCGTAGTTAATTTTGTATTATTGGGATTTAAATATGAACCTGTATTTTTATACGGAAAATTGACATATGTATTAATAAAATTATTTGTCTCTGGTAATAATCCAACTAAAGTGTAATAATTTTGTGTAAATCCAGAAAAAGTAGGAATTTGATTATGTCCAATAAAACAATTAATAACATTTGTTAATACATTTATTAAATTTTGTTTGGCAGTTGGTAAATTAATATCGCTAATTGTAAAATATGAATTAATCAAATTTGATAAAATCTTATAATATGTCTGAGTTAGCCATTCAATAGGAAGCCATTTATAATTAATTGGTAATGGTTGAGATAATTGAGGTGATGTTATTAATGTTTGTCCTTGATCGTCGTTCAATGCTCCGCTTCCATTGTCAACCGAATATGCAGGCATTAATGGAATTTGTTGGAGTGTTGAAGTTAATAAATATGTATTTGTGTTTCCAGAATATGTATTATATAATGCCGTAAAATATGGTTCATCAATTAAGGTTCCAGAAAGAGAACTACCTGAAACAGCTTGAATCATAATATATCTGTTAATAATCAAATAGATATTGCGTTTTAATGTGGCTTGATGATGTGCACTGCTAGGGTTTCCAGTTTGACCATTAACAACCGATGTATCATTCGTATCCCGCATATCAATTAGTGCTAATAAAGTATTAACATATCCAATAATAGTGCTCGAATTTCCAGCTATTCCTGATTTAACCAATATAGAATATCCGAAAGCAGCAAATACATCATAAATCATTCTTGCAATATCTTTAACAGCAATACATGGGATAAAATTCATAAAAAGGACTTGTTGAAATTCAGTTCCAGCAGGCATAACTGTGTTTGACACAGCTCCCATGCTCGTTGCCCATGAATTGGTCGTGCTTAATATTGTCCATAATGGTAAATAATTTGTATAGTTATCATAATTTTGTGATTTTAACTGATTTTGACAATTATTAATAAATGTATTGAAATATGTATTTACATCTGTATTGTAAAAATTGGTCAAACTTACTCCATTAACTGTTATCGGAATATAATTATTCAATACTGTGATAAAATTATCATTCAAATTAGTTATCGAACTATTGGATATGTTAACAAATGAAGATTTAGTTGAATTAGCTAATTGTGATGACGAAGTAACTGTAATTGTTTTCATAAAAGTGATCATGTAATGAGGATTTGTCCAAAAAAGTTGTTTTAATATAGCAGTAATATTTTGTAACTGTTCGAAATTATAAATAATATTAGCATCAATCATATTAATTATGGTATTAGCAATATATGTTATCTGATTTTGTGATTGAATTTTTGTTGTTGATCCAATAATTTTTTGTATATATGCATTGTATATTTTATATGCATCAGTATTGGTATATGAATCAAGGCTAACATTAATATATGAACCACTTGCATCTGTGAAAAATAAATTTGTATATTTAGTAATAATGTCATATATTAAAGAAATAATATTGTTAAAATATGATTGAATATTTTGTCCAATATTAAATTGACTAATCGTGAATATTGTAATTGATGGATCTAAAACATGATAAAATAATAATGATTGATTCAAAATAAATGTGCTTGGAGTTACATATCCAGCATTAATTGACTGTAATGACATAGCTTGTGCAGAAAGAGTATTATTATTGGGAACCTGAACATATGCAGGGTAAAAACTTGACGAATTGCCTGAAACAAAAAATAATCTAATCGCATTCCATAAATAAGTCAAATATATTACATATCTAAAATCATCAGAATTCCATAAATTAAATCTAACAATAGTGCTTTTAGAACCAGTTCTTACTAATATTTGATCAAATAATCCAATCGAGTGATAATTATCCAAATTATTTATGGCGAAATCATTGGAACAATTATAAATAATACTATCTAATGAATAACAAAATATAGTTCCTAATATAATCGAATATAGAGACAATTTTTGTCTTATCATGGTAGGATATAGTTGTATCGATTTTGTCGCTGTTAATGTATTATCTTTGTAAACTGTGTATAAATCATTATTTGGTAAACCAGGTAATATGATATTTTGATAATTTTCAAATGAACCAGTAATTAATTCAATTATTTCCATGGCAATATTTCTTCCTACTTTAACTGTTGTTGTTAAATTAGTAATAGTTGTTGAGTGTTGAGGGTCTGTCGAATCATTAAGTCGTGTTAGTGGTCCAATTGTTGGATTTATTATAACAGCAGTATTACTTGTAATCATGGTAGCATTATTAAAAAAATTATATCCATCAATATCCGAAGTTATATTTGTGTTAAGTAATGGAACAATAGTTGTATCATAATAAGATAATGTAACGGTGTCAGTTGATAAATTTGGCGAATAAAATAAAGTTATTCCAGCATTTAATAATATGGTCGAAATATATTCAAATGTTGGTGCAATTCTTTGTAAATAAATATTCGGTAAATCAAATATGACCGTTAAATTTGTTAATATATCTCCATTTCTTGGAATTGGAATCGATAATTTAGATGAAAAATTTGTTGAAACTTTAGGAATAATAATAGAATCAAATAATGAAAATCCAACATGTCTTTTATATACTATTTTAAATAAACTTATTTGAGGATTATCACTTAAATATATATCTTCTATTCCTTTAGCCACTAATTGTAATAGTGATCCTGTCATTGTTCTAATAATATATTGAGTTTTTAAATAAAAATTTGAAATCTATATTCTCTTGGAATATGTATCAATATTATGTATTCAACTAATATGGCACTAATAAAGAAGCCATTTGTATGCACTCCAGAACAAGAATATTTTAAAAAGATAATAGTATTCCAATGTGGAAAAGTTAGTTTTCTCAGAATTGATAATGTATATGATACAACTCCACCATCTTCAAATGGTGATATTATCGGTTTGATAAAATATCATTTTAATAGATTTGCTATGATGTTATATCATAATCCTCATATATTTGATGATGAAGAATCAAAATATTCTGATGAAAAGAAACATCAAGCTAAGAGATTTGAGGAATCTTTTGATATAGCTCTAAGAGGTTTTATCGTAAGTATGTATCGGCGTGAAATTATGCAATTACCAAAAGGTAGTATATCATTTGATTATCTTTCATTAATTATTGATGAAACAAAAGAAGAAATAAAAGATCGTGCCATCAAAACAAGACAACTTGATGAGCAAGAAAAAAAATATACTTATCAAAGTATCAAAGGTGATGAAATATTTACTCCTCGAAAATTGATAAAGAATTTGGATGCTTGATTTTCATGGAGAATACCCGCAGATTTGCAGGCTAATCTCGAATAATTATTTTTAGGAAATCTTCAATTTCTTAAAATAATAATAGACCCGTTCGGGCACAAGGTAACTAATATGTAATGAAGTAAAAAATAATTATATTTTATAAATATTTTATATCGTATATATAACAATATAAAATAAAAAATATCATTTGAACGCATAATTAAAATCAACATTGGAATGATTACATTTATTTATAATAGTTGTAGAATCTATTATAATTTAATGCTATTATTCAGTGTCAACCATTCTTATTCAAGGCTCGCTTCAGCGAGCCCGCCGAGTCATCTCGACGAAAGTTAAGATTTCACTAAATACTGTGTTGCCAATCCTGCAAATCCTCCTATAACTCTTAAAATATCGTATCTCGTAGCATACACATAAATTGATATTGTTGTCGATTTTGTTAAGTCTTGATCACTTCCTTTAACAATATTAGGATCAGTATCAGATAATTTATAACTAAACATATTAGTATTAATTGATAAATTAAGTTGAGAATTTGTTAACACTGTAAAATTACATGTTCCTGACGGTTGATGTTCTTCTGGATATAATCCGAAAGAATATACATTTATTCCATCAGCTGGTGTTCTTGTATGATGTTCGTATGGTTGAAGATAATTAAAGAATGCATTAACAAATACACTTCCAGTATTATTTCCAAATATTTTATATCCATGTAGTGTTAAACTGGAATTAACTAATGGATTTCCTACTCCATTACCATTGAGAGAATAATTAAAAATTAGTTTATTGTGATATGAGTCTCCATTATTATATGCGTCTTTTTGCATAACCCATATTAATTCTTTACATGGACCATCAAACTCAAGAATTATATTTTGCAAACTATTACTCATTTGAGTAAATGTCATATTTTGTAAAGTTTCAATTAAATATTCATGAGACGATTGGGCAAATCTTCTTCTTTCTAATTTATCTAAATAAATATAATCAACTAATAAATTGGTTGTTATTTTTAATGCTAAATTATCCCAAATATCACTTAATGATAATCCAGTAATACTTATTGGATTGCCATCTAAATCTTTGGTTGGTAGTGTCTCAATATACGCACATCTTTCAATTGGATTTAGTTTCAATGTTAGTTCGATTTGATTATATTGTAATGCTATCATTGGAAATGCTAAACCTAATCTTGCACAAAACCAAAAATTTAATGGAATATTGACTGTATATTGGGGTTTGGCATTACTATCAAAAGTTGTCATCGATGAAACATTTCCTATTAATCTATCATATACGGATTGTTGTGATTCTGTTGTGGTTAATTCCCGCCAAACATTCATAAAATCTCCATAATGTCTATCCACTCTTTGTCCTCCAATAGTAATATCTACACAATCAATCATTGCATGTCCTAATCTTTGAATCCATGCAAATTTAGCATATAATGAAGCATTAGCCGTATTAGTATTATTATAATTCAAAACATTATTATAATAATAATTTTTGACATCTTGTGAAGCATTGAATGCACTAACAACATATCTATAAATATCTTGCACTGTTAAACTTGAAAATCCAACGGTATCATTGATATTATTTAATATTAGACTTATATCTGATGTTAGATTGGTTAAATAAAAAACAGCTCCATAATTTTGCACTGAATATTCATACGAATATGCTCTATTCAATGCATCACCATATGATATATTTTCATTGTGAGGAAATACTAATACAGTCAATATAGCATTTCCATATTCTGTTGATGTTTGATTTTGTATATTTAAATTATTGACAGCCACACGATATCCAGCTATATTAATCGCCATAAAATTATTGATCGTTCCATCATTATAATCATTAACAATTGCTATTTGTTCGCTTGTAAAGGAGCTTGGTCTTGGTCCTTGAAGTGTAGCCAATTCATCAGAAGTTAAATTTGTAGCAGTGTCTGTTCTTAATAAATTCATCTTAGGAATAACCATTTGCAAATATGTATTACTTATCAAATCTCCTACTTTGGGAAATTGTATCGTTATTTCATCATTAAAATTAATATCTCCAATTGGAACTGATATAGATTCTCTCGAAAAATTAGTATATCGCCTATATAATAATTTAAAAAATGTTATTTGGGGTGATCCAGTTAAAAATAAATCATCAACCCCATATGACACAATATTTATCAAACCTCCTGTCATTATATTATTGTCATGATAAGATTTTTATAAAAAAATTTTTACTTTGTTTCGCGGGAGAAAAATAAAAAGAGGCTTTTATTCTCAGTAGATGAGATTCGTTAACGCAAATCTTATCTCGCGTGTCAGCGGGCGATCGTGAATCGCCTTGGATCATTATTTTGAAAAATCTTTGATTTTTCAAAATAATGATATCTAGTCAAGTAATTGAACTTTATTTTAAAACTCTTTTAAAAAATAATTTTATCTTAACTATTTTGATTCACTTGAGTTCCATCGAGTTTGCATCCTACCAGTTCCTCGTCCTCGGAATCCCGAACTTCGTCCGCGAAATCCTGAGCTTCGTCCTCGAAATCCAAATCCTCCTCGGAATCCAGAACCTCGTCCTCGATGAACATATTGCCTCTGAGATTGTTCAAATTCTTCTGTTTCTTCTGTTTCTTCTGTTTCTTTAACCACTCTATTAAATCCTATAACAGGATTTCCTGTTTTCCACGCATCTTTTGGCGGGAGCATAATAGGTTTAGGCTTCATAGTATATTTTTGTTGTTCTTTCTTAGGAACTTCTTCTTCATCTTCACCATCTTCATTTACTTCTTTGGATTGATGTTCTTGCATTTCTTTATATTCGATATTTAATGTTTCATGAATTACTGATTCGAATTTATTTAGATCTAATTCTTCGAGACTTGAACTCCAATCTTTTACATCACGATATATTGTTAACATGTCAGCAACAAATCCTGAGAAAGTGCCATTTGAGCGAACTGTAGAATTAATTCGATAAAATGCGACATTTGGATCAAATGTTTCAACATGCGATGGGAAAAAACTATAAACCATTTCAAAAACTTGAACTCGCAATAATTTAAGAACTGTAAGAAGATTCAAAGTATTTCGTTGTCCCTTTAATAGCATTTCTAATGTTCCACCAACACTAAACCTCTTACCAACTCCTCGAAATCGAAGTTGATTTTGTGTTGGATAATAATTGTTAGTAAATAATTTTGTCTTAAATGATCTCTCAAATGTCACTGAAATAAATTCATATGTCTTATATTTATGATATAGAGTATGTAGTCTTGTTAATACATTTCTAAGAGATTCTAATTGTGTTGTCAAATGTTCCGCCCATTTTGTTTTCGGAAGTTGTTCAAAATATGTTAACAATAATAGTGTTAATTGATGACACGAAGCAAACTCTAAAAATGATTCAGTTAATGGAATACTCTTACCATCAGGCTTAACAAGAAAATATTTATCAAATTCTTCGGTATATTTTGAAACTGTTGAAGTTTCAGTTTCCTTAGTTTTTAAATCATCTGAACTCATGGTAGTTATAATTATATACTTAATCCAAAAGGTTCACATAGACATTATTTTTCAACTTTTTTTGAAACTTCGTTTCAAAAAAAGTTATGAGTATAATATCAATTCTTTGGAATCAATAAAATAATGATTATAATCAGAATCACCATCACAATACATAATTTTGCATTAGATCCACTCCCATCATACTCAATACCATATTGAGCTATCTCTTTTTCTGTATACAAAGTATTCTTTATTAATTCGATATCTCGTCTTTGTGTCATGATTTCGTAATTCATTAATTTGAACATATCTTTATTTTCAAAATATTTCTTCTCATTCATAATAGATAAACGAGTTTCAATGGTATATATTTCTTCGAATATAGAATTAATCGTTCCTAATTTACTAGATTTCAAATATTTGATATTATTAACTTTTGTTTTCAATGATTCTAAAATTCGGCTAGTTTTATTTAGTTCCTCCATTATTTTTGATTCATATTACAATATATTAATTTGAGTAATTTTGGTTCAACTTTTATTCTACATAAAATTCAGCCAATAATATTTTCTCATGTTTTGATAATCCTTTCAAATCTTCTTTGAGATATGTATCAGTCTTATTTGTGTTTCCATAATTAATATTAGCATATCCTGCCTTATTACATATCTCAACAAAAGATTTGGCTAATTCATTTCCATGAGAGTTCAAATCACTGTTCATAGAATATTTATCAAATAAATCTTTTCGTTTTGTTTTAAGAATTCGTAAATATTTTTTGGTTTCTTCTAACTTATATCGTAGTGATAGAGTTTTGGAACTAGATGATTTCCATTGAACATCTCCAATACTAACCATAAATCTTTCTCCATGTGTATCATTCTGTTTCAAATACCATACAAAACTTGGCAATTGATTAACATCTTTAATTCCTGATCCTGTTAGATCAATAATTCGATCCTTCTTTTTGGTATTCTTCTTAATAGTCTTGTTAACTGTATCATACATCAAATTCTCAAGTCTATTATCAATCCCTAATTTATTGATATGTAAAATTGATCTATTAATTGATGGTTTCTCTGACAATTTCATAACAACATCATGAAGATGAATTTCTTTAACAGATTCATCTTGTTTAATTCTAGTAACAACAGATCCTGTATTGGAAATACTCCAAGTCTTATCACTATGTTTAATTTTTTTGTATATATCCCAATCTAATATGATTGGAACAGTTTTCCTATTATATTTGACCTCACCAACAGCATAATTCTTATTTTTATAAGTAATCTTCTTATATTCAGACATAATATATATCTCGAAATTAAGATTCGCTTATGTTTGAAAAATCCTCGATTTTTCAAACATAAGTATTGAAATAATTTCATCTTTGAAATTAAGTTTTAACAGAATCAGGATTCAGAATATTAATTTGATCTTCAGAATCTACAAATAATGGAATTTCTTTTTGTTGTGCCATATTTATTTCATCTTGTATATCTTGAGGAACTTGAATGATAATAATAAATATACTAATTAAAGTTAATACAATAAATATATTGAACCATTTACATTGTTCTGTTAAATAATATACTATCAATAATCTAAATAATGCTATAGCAAACATTTGTGTTTTATCATCACTTGTGCATGGTGTATTTAAAATATTTAAACGAGGAATTAATAAATCAATATAACTAAATTCATAATTTTCACACATTATATAATATATACGAGAAATTAAACACCTGAGGAATAAAAAATAAAGTTTTTTATTCCAAAGGAGTTTAGTGAACACAAAGTGTTCACTAAACTCCTGAAGAATAAAAATAAAGTTTTTTATTCCAAAGGAGTTTAGTGAACACAAAGTGTTCACTAAACTCCTGAAGAATAAAAATAAAGTTTTTTATTCCAAAGGAGTTTAGTGAACACAAAGTGTTCACTAAACTCCTGAAGAATAAAAATAAAGTTTTTTATTCCAAAGGAGTTTAAGAAATGCGAAGCATTTCTTAAACTCCTGTAAATATCAATCCCGCCAATCCATTAACTATTCTTAATACATTATAACATAATCCATAACATCTAAAAGAAGCGGTATTATTAACATTTATAGTATTGGTAAAATTCATTTGAACCTGACAGATATCAATTTGACTCATATTACATGATCCTGATGGTTGAATCATGAGAGGATATGAAGAAAAAGCGTATAAATTTAATCCAGTTGATACATTTGTTTTTAAATTTTGAACGATTTGAACTGTATCAAAATAAGATTTATCTCTTAAAGACAATCTTGTGTTTCCATTTAATAATATCGTTTGAGTTGTTATTAAAGATTTTCCTATTGGATTTCCTGTAATGTAAGTTTTAGTTTCATCATTAAACAATGTAAACTGATTGATATATGAATCGGTGTAATTATAATAATCCAATGCATTAGCTATATAATCCATTTGAACCAACCATACTAAAAATTTACATGGATGATCAACTGATACATTGGCATTGAGTGTATTTCCTGTTACTGGAACATTTGGTGTGAAAAATAATTGTTCTATTAAATAATCGTGTCGTGTGTTTGCAAATTTTAATCTCTCATCATCATCAAGAAAATAATAATCAACTAATAAATAACAATTAACTAAATTTAAATTTCGAATTGTTGAAACAGAATATGCCGTTGTTGAACAATTAAATTCGGCATAAGTAGTATATCCAGATGTTTGTCCAATAATTTGATATTGTAAACCTTGTGGACTTGATAATAACTGATTAATTTGAGTAATATTACTATTTGATGAATCAAATCCAAGAGGAACAGGATAACTAACTAATTTAGTAGATGTTATTTTACGATAATATAATCTTTTGGAATTGGAATCAAAACTTTGAAAGATTCCTGCATTAATAACTCCATTTATATTTTGTTGAATATATTCTCCAGGAATAAAATTAACAATATCATCTCTACATTGTATAAAATATGTTGGTGTAAGCATATAACAATTTTGTGCTGGTTGAAATTCTACATTCACTTTAATATCGGAATACTGAAGACTAACTAATGGAATTAAATTTCCTGAAGTCTTGCAAAACCAAAAATATAATGGAACATATAATAGTGCCTGATTTTTAGTTGACGAGAAATCATATAAATCTGGTGTATTACCAATCATAATATTAAAGCCTCTTGAATTAGAATTAGTTAATTCTCCTGTTAATTCTGCCCATATACTTAGCCATTCTCCGTAATGAAAATCAATAGTCATTCCATTTATTTCTACTTCGATAGTTTTTATCATCGAAAAACCTACTCGTTTGACCCACGCAAATTGTGTTAGATTATCTGAAAATTGTCTGATTTGAGGCAATGTGATAACTAGAAACATTTGTCCTGCGAGATCGGCACTTTTGGAGATAAAACACGAATATTTTTTTCCAAAATTAGGTGTTGATGTAAAAGTTTGAGGGATTGGTTCAATGGCAAAATTTGTATGCCGTCTATATACAATTTTAAAAAATGTTATTTGAGGATCCCCACATAAATATATATTCTCAAATCCTTGTGCAACTAATATTATTAAAGCTCCGCCAGCCATTAATATAAATTTGCCATGTAAAAAATAATTTTTAAAATAAACTTTATTTAGAAACGAACTTTCTAAATAAGCTTTATAATTAATTAACCAATAACTTTATAATCTCCCTTGCCACCACCCGCAGCAATTCCCAAAATAGTTCGAACACCATTGGTCAATTTTTGACAATGAGCATTCTTATCACCCATATTAGCATCCATGCATCGATTAATTTGGGCGATGCTATTGTATAGATATTTAACCATATCTTCTTTACCCTTTAGGTTTTCTAATCTAATTTCACGAACATATGGATCATCGATAACTCCATCATTACGATAGAATCGGGCAAGATCAGAAACTTGTGCCAACAAAGTATTCAATTCAATTAATTTCTTTTCGTATTTATGTATGTGAGATGCTCCGTCTCGTAGTTTTGCCATATCACCTTCGTCAAGTTTGAAACCAGCTCCAGCAAGTTTTCTTTCAGCCGAGTTAACAAGTTCCATCCATGGATTGACATCACCACCTCCAGTCATAATATCAGAAGAGTGTCCTCGTGCAAGAGGAATTGGAAGGCAACCACCACCAGCCATAACTCCTCTTGTAACAGGAACTCCAGCGGCAAATCCAGATACTACTTGGGGCAATCCTATTCTACCAAATGCTCCAACCATTCCAAAGCTTGGAACCATAAGACTACGCATTAGTTCTCTTTGATATGTGGCTTGTTTGTTAATTGGAACAGCACGAACAAATTGCATTTCATAATCTTTAATCTTGATGGGTTGACTGAAAGTTTGATCATGAACTCTATTGCTAATTCTATCCTTGTTTTCATGTAGAACTTGAGGATTTCGTGTGACAAAATCAATAACCATTTTGACATACTTCTTCATCTGTTCACTTTTAAGTAATTCGGCTTTTGCTTTTTCATTATCACTTCCAGTTTTTATTTTCTGTTCAACAACTTTATTCCACTCGTCTATTGACATGGGTTCCGATAGATGAGTATCAGCTTTTTCCAGAATACTAACACCAAGAGTTGTGAGAATTCTTCCCGCTAATTTAGGATCTAGGTTATTGACATGATTTTGAACTCCTCTTATCATCATTTCGATATTATCCACTGTTAATGCATTGGGTTTACCTTCACATAATGTTTTTGCAAGATTGGCAATTGTATTTGAATCGTCTCCCATTTCTTCGCAATTTAAACCCAAACCATAACATCTGGCACGAGTGATCATTTTTTCTGGGGAATATTTTTCAAATCGGCGTCCGTCGTCTACCAGTTGTCCCAATACACCATTTTGTCTGGTCCATTTAATGCCTGTTGACATATCGAGAAGAGTTTCGAATTTTCCTTCGTGTTTCGGCACTTCTGGATGTCTGACACATGATCGAACTAGTGCTTCGGGATTTAGATCGAATAGTTTATCACGACTACCGCCACGATGACCACCGGACGTATATTTAAATTCCGATGTTTCTTCTTTTGTTCCGATGGAACCGTTGAATGCTTTCTTGAAACTATCTACATCAGCACTTACCTGCATAACTTTATCGTCTTCGCTCCAAAATCCAATATTTTTAAATTTTCCGACTGGAAATTCCGGCAATAATCTCTCAACACTTGCTACATCAATTTTTACATTCGCAGTTAGTTTTGTTCCTGCACCAACTGCATTTCCTGATTCATCTGTTAAAATTCTAGGATAAGTGGATCTGATTGAGGGTAATGCTACGCCTAACCCAGTCTGCATCACTAGCCATGGCCATACGTTATTATTCTTCCTTAACTTCTTACCTAGTAAATTAAGATATGTTCCTAAATCAGGATGTGATGTTTCTGAATCAAAATTTCCAGGTTTAGCATCAGTGTAGTTCTGAGGATATATTAAATCAGCGAATCTAGTTTGTAATACTCCTACGGAATCTCTTCCGAATCCGCTCGCTAGTCTTTCAAATGCTGATACAAGCTCTTTTTCTTCTAACCCGGCCACCTGAAATTGTTCCAATAACTCTCTATTAACACTCTGTTCATCTTCGGTTTCACCAAATCCTCGTTCTCGGTCTCGTTTCGCCGCCGCCTCTCGTTTCGCCGCTTCTAGTTCCTGCTCCTGTGACACCAATGGATCGGATACTAGGCTTTTAGATTCTCCAGTTGATAATTGCCTTGCCATGTAAAATATAATAATCCATAAGAAAAAATTTATAGTTCAGAAAAAATTATTTCCGTTTAAATTGATAAAATTTATATGAAATTTTTTTATAGTAAATTATTATGGAGTCAAATATAGTAATTCTAATATTAATTATAGTTCTTATAATACTACTAGTTTCAAATTCGATCAAAGCTTATACCATGGAAGGTTATAACAGTGAAAGTGAACAAGAAAATCAACCTACTTCCCAATCCAAACTAGTGCTATATAACACACAATGGTGCGGGCATTCACAACAATTCCTACCAATATGGAACAATATCAAAAATTCTACAAATCAAATAGCATTTGTAGAATGTGATTGTGATAAAGACCGTGATCAGTGTATTAATATCAGAGGTTATCCTTCGTTAGTTTTGTTCAAGTCTGATGGTTCCCAAGTCCCATATCCTGACACACAACCCAGAACTCAAGAATTAGTCATGAAATTCATCCAAGATAATGCTTAATGAAATTTCTTGAAAAATTTCTCACCTAACTCAATTAGAACATCTTTCTCTTCAATATGTTCTAACATATATTTCGGAACATCGCCTAAACCATAATACGCTCCGTATAATCCACATGCAATAGAACCTACGGTATCACTATCTCCGGGAAATAATATCGAATAAAACACAATTTTTTCCCACTTTCCATCACAATCAATTAGGGCATTATATGCCATAATCATCGCACAGAATCCGCTTCCTCCAATAAAATCCGTTATGGAATCTTTGACAAAATTTTCGTAATAATATTTGGTTCGAAATAACATGTTTCCAAAAGATCGCGTTTTTATTGGTTTATTGTCAACAAATCTTGTGTCAATATACTTTTTCCAGTATCTGATATATGAAATGTAATCCAAAAACTCATCATTATTTTTCATATTAACATGTTTTTTTACCTTGTCTGATTCAAGTAAATCCATCAATTTAAAAACCCATTGATTAATTGGAACTTTATTAATCGCCCACATAGTCATCAATGCCGATGTTAATCCAGCCAAATATCCCAACGCCGAATTATGTGTCAATTTACTGAGAGTTATCGATACATCTATCAATTCATCTATTTGACTCTCTTTAGGAAATGCTAATCCAATACATAAATTTCTCATACACGCTCCATTACCGCCAGATTTGACATCATATGTTAAATTTCTTCCGTCTTTAGTATCAGTGAATTTTTGAATGAATTTATTTGTTGTGCTTCCAGGATATCTGAAAATTCCATCCTGTTTTTCTTCATTAATCATTCTGTTATGCATAGTAATTAATTTTTCTTTGACATCGTAAATAAAATCTTCATCAAGTTTTTTATATTCTATTAATGCTTTAGCAATTGCAATGTGATATAAAGTGTCATCTGAAACGATCCAATCTTTGATATCTATTCCATTTATTCCTCCTAAATCAATAAATTCGAAGATCATTTCATTGACTGTATCTAAAGTAACTATTGGATTCTCTACTGAAGCCATCTCCCAATCAGAATTCTTAAAACCTATGGTGTCTCCTAGTGCATGAAGTAGGAAAGTATATTTATAATATTCCATATTATAGTTCAATACAAAATTATTGCGTATCGTCAATTTAAAAAATATTCATTATACATTACATATAATGAGTAATACAACAGATCCAGAATTAGAGGAATTAGTTAGTAAGATGGCAAGTGGTTCTAAATTAAATACTAAAAATACTGTTAATTTAGACAATATAGATTTTGATAAACTCGATGAAAAAACCAGAAAAGTATATTCTGATTTCAAACACGGCGATGTAGACATATATAAAATTATTGGGGCTAGTCCTGATGATTCACAAGATAAAATCAAAAAGAAGTATATCGAAAAAATGACTAAATATCATCCAGACAAACATTCAATTATACTTAATAAATTACCTCCTGATCGAGTAGACAAAGAAAAGCGAAGGTTAATGGCTACTTATAATCTAATTAAGAATGCTTCGAAAATTCTACTTGATCCAGAAAAGAGGAAATTTTATGATTTACAGAAAAAGGCAAATAGAAGCAAGAATTTCGAAACTCAAAAAGACGATTTCAATTCTTTTATTAAGCAACAAGAAGCCGGTAAAACCGATGAGGGTAAGAAAATGGCAAAGTTAGATTTTGAAAAGAAACAATTAGAATTAGACAAAAAACACAAAGTCAACAGAAATGAAGCAACCGCTATTGCTTTGAAAGATGCCAGACGAAAAATGGATGATCTAGCAATGGAACGAGAACAACAAGCCATCGAAATTGCTCCCAAACAAATATTCGATAAAAGTAATTTTACCCAACAAGATTTCAATAAACATTTTTTGAAGAATAAAAAGAAAGAAGAGAAGAAAAACAAACAATCCAAAGATCGTTCGGTTGTTTTATGGGATGGGGTTAGTGCATCAAATGATATGGGAACAATCGGAGCAAGTTTTGTATCAGTAGATCATGATTATGAAGATTTATATGTTGATGAAAATTTTGAATCAACAGGATTAGCTTCAGCCAATGTTAATAATTCAGAAAGTAGTGAAGAAGCAAGTTCAGTTATGAGTGAAGAAATCGATGATAGTTATTTAGAGAAGAATCAACGAGGAACCTTAACTGATGAGTTTAGTAAATTTATGAACAAACGAAACACTGAAACTAAAATGTATGATGCAAGAGAGATGGGCAAGGATTGGAAGAGTCTTGATGACAATCCATTTAATATTAGCACTCAAGTTAAAATGGATAATGCTTTCTCAAGCATGACAAATAATAAATTCAAATATGATAAGAATGTTGACAAGGATATGGTTGAAGTGTATAAACAAATATTATATGAAGATGATGAGTAAAAATTGAAAATTTTTACTCATCGTCTTCATATTCGCGGAAAAGATTCCGCGGGCGAGCGGAGCTCGCCTTGAATTCTTATAATGTCCATTAAAAATATTCATATATAATTTTTTGATTGTTACAAATCAAAAAATTAATCAAATATCAAATTATCATTATCACTCATAAAATTTACTAACGGTGGAGGATATGCATGAGTGATATTTCTTAGAATATTATTTTTATTGCAATCATCAAAAGAAACAAATACTCCGTTACTATAATAGAACCAATATGATATTATATAAATAAAAGTAATAATTCCGACAGCTAATAGCCAAATTTTTATTAATTTATATACAGGTGATTCATATGATCTAGTTTCATCAATCATATTATATGTGAATAAAAATTTATTTAACAAGTCATTATCATTTTTAAAATAACAAAAAATGATAATCTAAACTGGCGAAGCCAATTTCGCGAATTATTGGATCAATTTCTTCGTATTCTTGAAGCTTTCAGCCTTGACTATATCTTCCATTTCGTTTCTATTAATAATATGCAAAATCAAAACAAATAGAACCGCAACAATAATAGAAACATGAGGGGCTTTTTCAAAAGGAATCATAAGTATCAATGATAAATAGATAACTTTGAAAATATCATTTTTGAATAATGCTACTAACCAGTTAGGCAATTCGACATGAGATCGTGAAGCATATACAATTACAAATATGAGAATTGCTGCTAAGAGATATTCATTGTCAACATAACTACGCAGTTTATCGAGATCCATTTATAATATATTTAGCATGGATTTTTTGTTTTTTAATATTATAATGTATTATCAATATAATGATTTGAATAATGACAGTGTTGATTTGGATAAAATGGCAAGAGATATAAATGATGCTCATAAAAGAAAATCTTATAATGAAGCCAAACAACAGTGTCAAACTCAGAATAATAATTTATTATCGGGAATCGATTATTTAGCCGATAATAATAAGTTTAATTTTAGTTATATTAATAATAATTCTGATTTCTCATCCAGTTTGCCAACCCCTATGGAAGAAGAATCAGCATCTATTGATAGTTCTTTTTCTTTTGCAGATATATCAACAGCTTCAAGTTATTCTTCTCTCACACCCAAACAAAAAAAGAGATTTAAATCTGATAATAAACATCTTTCTAAATTTAATGGAAATGATAAAAATTCCATTATTCATCTTAAAGAATGTGAACAATGTAGAGACAAATTATTAAAAATTCTCAAAGACGATAACATAATTCAACCAAATAAAATAAATGAAGCTAATATTCTAAATTTATCAACCCCAGAATTAAAAGATATATTAATTATTATGTTAGGAGGAGTAATTTTGATTATTATATTAGATAGTATATTTAGAAAATAATTATTTCTTCTTCTCAATATTTTTCCAAGATATAAATATTTTAGTTCGTGTCATTACCAAACACGAAATTCGTTGTCTCTTTAGTTTTTCTCTAATAAAATTCAAACAATTAGCAGAATTATATCCGAGACATTCAGGGATATCTTGTTGAACTTCATAAATAATATCAGTTAATCCTGAATTGTCAGCCGACAAAATAGAATTACAACATGATTTATAAACACTGTTATAACATTCATTAAGTTTTTCTTTCTTTTTTCTGATATTTTTCAATAACATATCAGAATCGAATGTGCATTCTGATATATCACTTGGACTATTAAATAGGGTGTTGATATCGAATTTACCATTAGCATGTGTTGTTTCACCAAAGAGAGTTTCTATATTAAATTTTGACAGATCATTTCTGTTCATGTTCATATAAATAAACAAAGAATATTTCCAGATAATATAGAACATGAATAAATATATTGATAATAAAATAGAAACCATATTAGGAAAGCAGAATAAAACTAAAACCATCTTGATTTTAAGCGGAGGTGGTCCAAAAGGATTTGCTCATATTGGTGTATTAAAAGCATTAGAAGAATTAAACATTCTAAAAGATATCGATACAATTGCGTCATGTTCTGTTGGAACAATTATCTCGGCAATGCATGTTATTGGATATACTGTTAAAGAAATTATAGAATTTTCAGAATCATTTGATTTCAATAAATTAAGAACTTTGAAACCATTAAATTTTTTTGATACTTACGGATTAGATGATGGGTCAAAATTAATTATCACATTAAAAAAATTATTTGAAGCTAAAAATGTCCCGTCAAATATAACCTTCAAAGAACTATACAAATTAAAAAATATAAATTTAGTTATGTCTGTTGTGTGTTTAAATGATAAGAATGTCTATTATGTGTCTCATAAAACATTTCCTAATATGGAAGTTATTATGGGAATTCGTATGAGCACATCTGTTCCATTTTGGTTTATTCCTGTTAAGTATAACAATAGACTGTATATTGATGGAGGATGTATTGATAATTATCCCATTGCATTATTCAAAAATCAATTAGAACATGTTATTGGTGCGTGTTTATGTGATGAAACCATATCAGATGAAATAAATGGAATAGGCTCATTTATTGAAAGTTTATTTACTTGTTTATGTCAGGGAATTATTGGAAAGGCGTATCATGGTTATGATGAGTATACCATAAAAATTCATCTCAAAAGTATCACAATTTTAGATTTAAATATGGATATTGAAAAAAAGCGTCAATTATTGAATATTGGATATGAACAAACTATGAAATTTTGTATTTCATTCAAATAATGGAATTTTTCAAACAAAATTCATTATAGAATTATAAGTTCGTCAAAACTTATAAATTAAAATAGATATTTATGTATATAATGTCAGAAGATAATCATACAAATGCTCAAACTGAAAATACGGATTTATTAGTTAATATGTTAGCCGACACTCAAAAACTAGTCTCAACTGATCAGCGTGTTATGTATAACAATATGGACGATAAATTAGATGATAACTTAGATGGATATAAAACAGAGAAACATAGACCTGATCCTGAACCCAAACATGATAATCACAATAATCATGATAATAATGATCATCATGATCAAGACGATGATGAATTAACTGGTGAAGAATTATTACTCAAAAAATTAGAAATGTTGAGAAAATTAGGTGAGTTAGTTCAAAGAGGTGTTAAATTATCACAAAATTATAATTTAAATTCGAGTTATAAAATGATGAAGTATGAATATGAATTACATTCAGGAATTAGATCTAAACAAAATGCAATTAATTGGATGGGTGGTATGATGATTGGATTAGTTCAAGGTCTTGAATTATTGAATGATTATGTTAATCCATTTGAAATTTCATTTGATAATGCTTGGTCAAACAAAGTTAAAAATAATATCACTGATTATTATGAAGTGCTTGGTGAAATTTATGAAAAATATGCAGGATCAGGAAAAACTATGGCTCCAGAATTAAAAATATTCATGATGTTAACAGGAAGTGCCTTGACAATTCAAATGCATCGAGGTATCGCCAATCTCGGATCTAAAGATAACAATGAAAATAATAACAATAACAATAATGAAAATGATAATGATCAAATTCGAGAATTGCGTCAACGAGCAACCAAAGATGAAGAACTCGAACAAGCCAAGAAACAAAAAGCATATCAAGAAAAAGTAGAACAAGAACACTACATGGCTACTATGAAGGCTATGGATCTACAAAGACTTCAGAATGCTAAAAATGAGATCAATAAATTATCACGCAATGAACAATTGAATCAATCATTGTTATTGAGTGAAACCGCAAAATCTCATCATTCAGCAGTTGATACTCAAATTAAACAACAACTTCTTCACGAACAACAACAACTCATTCGAGAACAACAACACATGCAAGAACAATTACAAGAACAACAAGAATTAGTTCAACAATTTAATAAACTTAATGATATTCGATCTAGAATTAATCAAATGAAACAACAATCTGTTCAACAAATTGAACATGTATCAGAGAATAAACCTGTTTTAAATAAAGTTTCTGAAAAAGCTCCTTTAAAAAAATCATCTGAAAAGACTTTATCAGCTAAGAGTTCTGAAAAGCCTCCCAAAAAACAACTCAAAGTAGAAAAAGATAGTATTTCTGTTTCTTCATCTTCAACTGCTTCAGTAAAAATAAATCCTAATTTAGGCAATATCATTAATAAAGTTAAAAAAGAAAACGAAATTACCATCAATAATAACAAATTACAAAGAATTACTTATCAGAAGGATAGTAGTTCTTCAAGCGATGAACAAGACGATATTAGAGAATCCATTTCTTTAGCTAAGAGTAATAAAAGTCCAAGCAATGGTGGTAAGAAGAAACCAAGAAAAACACTGAAATTGACAACCCGATAATTTATTTAGCCTTTTTCATTTCATTACTAATTTTAGTAAGTTCGGCTTTAATAACCTTAATCAATTCGGCTTGTTGAGTTTTCATTTGACTCTCAATAGCTTTATTTATAGTAGTTGATAAGTTTTGCACATTTCCTGCAATTTTTGATATATCTACTTTTGATAACATTTTAACAATTTTATCTATCTGTGATGGATTAATACTATTAAATTTATTCAATGATGTTTGTATTTGAGGAAGCATATGTTCTATCTGAGGAAGCATTCCTTCGATCTGAGGAAGCATTTTATGTATTTGCTTAATAATATCATTAATTTCACCAAGTCCTCCTCCTTTTAAAATGACATATTTATAATATACATTTTCTAAATTAACATTATTTTGCATAAGTTTATTTATACTCTCCATTTCGTGAGTATAAATTCCATATTTTGAAGCTACCAAATCATTATCATTGATAACTTTCAAATCGTGTATCATAGTTTTGGTATTATTATGTAGTCTTTTACATAATCCGATATAGTTTCGAATATCTTGTTTATCCATTATATTATAAAAATTGAAAAATAAATTAAAACTAGCTTAAAATGATAATAATTATTATATTCTATGGTCAAAGCCAAAACAACAACAAATAAGAAACTTAAGATAAAACCTGAATCTGACAGTTCTGATGAATCTAGTTCTGATGAATCTAGTTCTGATGAATCTAGTTCTGATGAATCAGAAAAAAAAGAACCCATTAAGAAACGAGGACGCCCTAGGAAAAACGCTTCTTCGGGAAAATCTTTAAATGTTTCGAAATTGTTAACACTTGATAAAAAAGAAGGCGATGGCGATATTATTCTACATTTAAAAATATCTGATGATACAAGCGATAAAGCAAAAAAAAATCTATTATCAGATATTAATGCTACTACAACTGTTGATAAAGTCAAATTAGAATCTGATTCTGATTTATCATCTAATAGAAGTTTTTCTAATCTCATTGAAACAATTAAACAACGGGACAAATTAATTAAAAATTTAACAGCCAAGATAGAATCATATGAAAAACATGGTCATAGTATTGGTGGTAAAAAACATTCTAATACACTTGATGTTGTTTCAAAACCAATTGACTTAAAATTAATTGATTGTCGTAGTGGAAAATCAGTTGTTGTTAACTCAACCAAAACGGTTTGTTGGTGGTGCACTGAACCATTTAAAAGTAGTCCATGTTTTATTCCTGAAAGAGTTTATAATAATGTATATTATGTATTTGGATGTTTTTGTTCATATAATTGTGCTTACTCATATGCATTGGATATGAAAGATGGAAGATCAAGTATTAGAATATCTCTTCTTAAAAATCTTCACAAAGCGATATTTGGAACTGAATATATCAAAGAAGCTTCACAAAAAGAAATATTAACTAAATTTGGCGGAACAGTAACTATTGCAAAATTTAGAGAGAACTTTTCTGTTCATTCTAAACAATATAAAATGAAAATTCCTGGATTAATTCCTCTTGTATCTAGTTTAGATGAGATTACAAGGGATGTTGGAAAGTTGGACAAGAAATAATTTTCACTTCGCGATGATTATTTTTTTTATTATTATGCAAATTTCACTTCGTTAAGTTTTAACGAAGTGAAATTTGCATAATAACAGAAAAACAAAGATCTTATTTTGATATGAACTTTTCGAAGAAAATTCATATTACAATAAACATATCCATTTCAAATTCATTACAAAATTTGAAATTATGTTCATTTTATACTATTATTCAATATTATCTAAGTTATGGCATTATTTGAATATACATATTCAAAATATCCATATCAAATTTTCAAAGATATCATACATGAATTTGTTTCAGATAATGCCGTCAAATTCAGTAAATTAAAATACATGGAACTTCCAGAAAATAGAAAAGATCGAACAATAGCATTGAAAGAATTAGAAAAATTAAAATCAATTAAAACTCTTATAATAGACACATCATTTACAGAAAAAAATTCATATACCAATCCAAATATTATCTATAAGTTTTCGAAAATAAATTTTATTTCATTAGATGATTTTGATAGAATTAATATACAACATATTGATAATAATTCAATATATTATAAAAATTTTTTCATAAATTTATTCAAAAATTCTAAAATCAAATATATACAATTTATTCATAGCTATTTATTGATGTTCGATGAAATTATTCAACAGGCATTCTTAGAAAACAATACTTTGGAAGTGATTCATGTGGATGATCATTATTTATATGAAAAAACATGTTTAGATACAATACAAGAAATGTTGAATAACAATAATAATTCATTATGTGCATTTATTGCTCCTATAAATTTATATTTTCGTAAAAAAGATCATAATAATAGGTATACAATCGGTGAAATACTTTATCCAGAATTTGTCCGTTGCAACTAGTAGCCTAAAACTTGATATTTCTTGATAAAAAGCGAAGCTTTTTATCAAGAAATATCAAGTTTATTGTTGCCGTGTTCATCACTATAAAGTTCCAAGAATCAAAACTATCATACATTATCGTTCTCTGTGTTTAGCTAAAAGAGCTAATATTCATTATAAACATCATATTATGCATTTTTTATGTAAAAATGCTCCACTTTGGGTTGTCATGCAAGTGTGTAAATTATTAGTTTTTTAGAAATTTCTTATTCTTAGTCTTTCCATCGGGAAAAGTTTCATAAATATTAACTCCATTCTTATCATCGATAATCGTTTTTTTATGCCTAATTCCATTATTATTCTTTTCAATATGAGTAACTGTTTTACGATTTCCATTAGAGTCATATTTTGAAATTGCTTGAATCTGTTTAGAATACATTCTATTTGAAGAATTAGATTTATTTGAATAGAATTGTTTGTCTATTTCTTTCATCATCATTTTCAAATGATTGAACGGATCAAAAGCTAATAAATTGATTCGAGGATACATAAGCCTTTCAAGTTCGAATCGTAATTGATAATCCGAAATATTCGGATTAGAATCGAGAATCTTTCTCACCTTAGAAGATAATGACATCCTATAATCCTATAATCCTATAATCCTATAATATAAGATAATATTTTTTTCGCAACTATAATTATATGAATTTATTACTGTTAGTAATATTAACTGTAGGTATAGTTTACCTAGCATATTCTGGACAAATATCACAAAATATTGCTATAATCTTAGAATTAGCATTAATTATTGTGTTATCTTTATTAGATCAAGATATAGAACATCTGCTAATATCAACAGATTTCAATTCTTTTAAACTACAGATAACAAATAATATGAATGATTTGAATCCACGCGTCAATGCTAGCACTAAAACAAGTTTAACTACTTTGCAAACAAAAATAGTTGCAATCCCTTCGACATATGATGCTAATTCTATATCAACCGTGGCAAGCAAATTATCAGATGTATATACTTTTTTACTAAGTGATACAAATATTCCTGTTATAGCTACTGATCCAAAAATGAATGAGATACTCATCGTGCTTGGTGACATGACACAACAATTACTCTCCTTTATTGCTAGTCGATCTGACTATGAATTTGGTGGTAATACAGCTGATATAACATCATTTAAAAACAATACTAGCCAATATATTACTAGTTTAGGTGCCGTTGCAGGATTTACATCGAATCAAATTGCTGGTTTGAATGCTATGAAAACCACTATCAATACATTACCAAATAGCTTTTCATTGACAAGTTTAGCTGATGTATCCAATGTTCATAGTATACTCCATAATATAGACATTAAATCAATAGCAATTAGACCCCTTGTTAATTACAGAGGAAGTTTAACATTCAGTTTACATGTGATCAATAATACTAATTTGAAAAATCTAGTAACTCAATTTATAAACATATCACGTGCTGTAAACAGTATCTTGACTAACTTACAAGCTCAACAAGCTCAACAAGCTCAATTAGCTCAACAAGTTCAAGTAGATTCTCCACGTCAACAACCAATAATCCAATGTTATCTTGTTCAACAAGCACCACAAGTAGGTGTTCCAGCTAGTAGTATTGCTCAAGGTGGTCGTGTAGGTCATGATAGACTGAATATATGATATTTATATTCAAGGAATAGCTTTCTTTGATTTTTTTTGTTTCTTCTCTAAAGAAATCTCGCCTTTTTCAGTGTTCCCAACAACTTTAACTTTCCTTTTGGTTGGTTTCTTTTTGCTTAATTCAAATCCAATATCTTCGAGTTTCTTGAAATATTTTAATGGAACAGGATTAAATATATACTTAAATGCATGAAGAAATGAGTCAGCCAAATCATCCTTCTTTTTATATTTGTTAATAATAGCTTTGTCAGAATTATTAATCAAAGCTAAACAATATTCAACACTCAGTTTTTTGGTCATCTTGTAAGCATTTTGTTTATTTTCATTCAATATTCTATCAGTGTCAGCTTTATTGACATTCAATTTACTTGATGGTGATACAAATCTAACATCGGTAATAGTGCTTTTGGTTTGTTTTTTATCTGTCACTGCTCTGAGAACAAAATACGAATATAATATCGCCGATAAAGTTTTCATTGTTGGATTGATAAAAGTAGGTTGATTTTCAATCAATACTTCATCAACCTTAAAAAGTTGAGATTCTTTGTCTAGTTTACTATATAGTTTTTCTGCCAATGCTTGAAGCGGTTGTTTCATACATCCTGCATTGGCAACTCTTTTAGTGTTAATTTTTTTGACAAATGCTTGACCTTTTTTATTGAAATGTTCTTGACACCAATGATAATTTGTATCAGATAAACAATGTGTAGATTTTTTATTGCATAAGATACATATGCCTGATTTGACTTTTTTTTGTTTAGCAATCTCAATAATTTGTGGAATCATTTTCTCTTTATGTTTTTGACAAACAAATGCATTTTCACCAAGTTCAGGAAATAATATTTGTTTATCTTTATGATAGACACTAAATTTTGCTATACTAGAACAGCAATTTCCAGATCTTAATGTAAATTGACATTTTTGTCTATCATCTACCAAATCTACTAACCCCCATGATAAAATTTTAAAATCATCACCTTTTCGGTGGATAATACAATATGCTAGATTCTTAATCCCAACATCCCATGCTAAAATCTTCTTATCCATAATCTATACACTAATAAAAAAACTAATTTTTAGACTTAATCGACATTCAACGATGTAATATTTTTTCGTCTACGAACACCATCATCACCTCCCAATAATAAATCAGAGAATTTTCTAATATCATTATGAATACTATAATTTAGTTAATTTCAATTTTTTGAAGTTTCCAAACTACTACTATCTTTGTTCCATAATTCTGATGGAATAACGACATCTTTAATAGTTATTGAATCATTAACATATGTGGTTGATTCTTCTGAAGAACTTAGATTATTTTTTTCGAATTTTTTTATTAATCGTTTTACATTGATATGAGGAGTTGTTATTTCGAATATTTTTTTTTCATTCAATAATTCTTCCAATAAAGATATGGAATTAGAAATATCTATCAAACTCATATAATAGAAAATTTGAAAAAAATATTATTTGTTATAATAAATATTTATTCATATTATATATGTCATTAGAATCAATTAAAAATGCTATATCTAAAAAACTTGATTTAGATAAACTTCCCGATGAAATTATAATCTCAACAATGACTTTTACTTGTAAGATAGATTCTGATCTTAAATTTAATTGTGAGAATATTGCAAAATTTGTTTCATTACAACATGGCAAAATTTGTGGAACTATTTATGGTGTTCAAGGTGATATTAAAACCAACAGAACTATTCTTAAAGAAAAACCTAAGAAGAATAAAAAGAAACGATCATTTTTTAATCAAGTTACGCTCAAAATAGAAATCCCGTCAAAAACTCAACCAATTAATGTAAAATTATTTCAAAATGGTTCTATTCAAATGACAGGATGTAAAAGTATAACTAATATTGTTGAAGCATTGCATGCTATATTCAATGAACTGTGTGATAAAAAATTTGTGTCTGATATAACTGTCTTCAATGTAAAACATTTAATCAGTTTGAGAATATGCATGATTAATAGTTATTTTAATATGGAATTCAGTATTGATCTGAATAAATTATATGATATACTAATACAAGATGAATGTTTTTGTTTGTATGATAGTGACAAACATGCGGCAATAAATATAAAATTCGAACACAAAGACAAATTGGTTACTGTTCTAGTATTCGAAACAGGAAATATTATTATCACGGGTGCTTCTTCATGTGATCAGATTTTAGACGCTTATGAATTCATTAATAAAAAAATTCTAAGTAATTTTAATCGAGTTATCAAATATAACAATATTGATCTTGAAAAAATATTGGTTAATATTTAATAACAGATTTGGTAATAATATTACTAACATATGGATTTCCTTCTAAATTTTCACTTGGATAACTATTAATTCGAGTATTAACATAGAATTTTTCATTTTTATTCTTCTCAAAACTAAATGGTAAATGATCAGATGATTGGTGCATTGCTGCTGGATTACCAATTCTATTCTGAACATTAAGTTTTTCTTTATCGCAATAACTAACATTAACTCTAGAATTATATCCTTTATCCCAACTAATTAATGTTGGTGTTCTACCTGTCTGTCCTACCTGATCTCTTCCAACATTAACTCTTCCATTATATATATCTCTACGGCTTCGATCATATCCTACTTCTGATCGTGCTGGATTAATTCTATTAGTTGCCCCAGTTATCTCTCTATTTGTCACATTGGGTGTTGTTAATTCGTAATTAACAACATATGATTTATCATTAACTGCTCGTGTTGGTCCAACATCGTCATAATTTTGTATGGCTTTAATCGGCATATCAGGAACATCATTCCAATCAATTGCCTTACTTTTATATGAATTTCCTGTTACTGCTTGTCCTGCTCGATCTGTGTTTTGAGTTACATCTCTAAGAGTAGTATCTGGAGTATCATTGGGATCAAATGCTCTAACTTGATACATATTTCCTGTTATCGCTTTTCCTGATCTATCTGTCTTTTGTGTTGTATCTCTGATAGTAGTATCGGGAACATCATTGGGATCAAATGATTTAGTTTGAAACATATTTCCTGTAATAGCCTTTCCTGATCGATCAGTTTTCTGAGTTGTTTCACGCATAGTTGTATTTGGAGTATCATTGGGATCGAATACTTTAGTTTGAAACATATTTCCAGTGATAGCTTTTCCTGATCGATCCGTTTTTTGTGTTGTGTCTCTGAGAGTAGTATCGGGAACATCATTGGGATCAAATGTTTTAGTTTGAAACATATTTCCAGTGATAGCTTTTCCTGATCGATCCGTTTTTTGTGTTGTGTCTCTGAGAGTAGTATCGGGAACATCATTGGGATCGAATGCTTTAGTTTGAAACATATTTCCAGTGATTGCTTTTCCTGAACGATCAGTTTTTTGTGTTGTTTCACGCATAGTAGTATCTGGAGTGTCATTTGGATCAAACGCTTTAGTTTGATACATATTTCCAGTGATTGCTTGTCCTGCTCGATCTGTGAGTTGTGTTGTTTCACGCGTAGTAGTATCTGGTATGTCATTCCAATCAATGGCTTTAGTTTGATACATATTTCCTGTAAGTGCCTGCCCTGCTCTGTCTGTTCTTTGAGTTGTATCACGAAGAGTAGTATCTGGAGTATCATTTGGATCGAATGCTTTTGCTTGATACATATTACCTGTGATAGCTTGTCCATATCTATCAACTCTTTGAGTTGTATCTCTGTTAGTAGCATTTGGAATATTAGTAATAACATCAAATGCATATGCTTTGTCGGTTTGACTTGATCCAACTGGTCCAACATATGGATTAGTTTGTCCTCGTTGAGTAAGATTTGGAACAAAAGTTTCATCGACTGATTTAGATCGTCCTCGTAAACCTTCAACAAGATGAACATTGCTTGGTGGGGCTTGTAAAAAGGTTTCTTTAAATGATTGTTTAAATTGTCCTCTTAATCCTATTGATGTATTTTTATCGATTTGTGCTCTTGCTGGACCAACTAATGTTCTCAATATACCTCTATTGTTTGATGCTGAAGTTGTAAATTGTCCAGTGACTTTGGGAACATGGACATAACCATATGTTGGGGCGGTTGGAATATTAGTCACTACTTTCTTATTATCGGCTTTAGTATAATCTACTTGTCCTTGAATTGGTTGTCTGACTCCTTTTTGTCCTTCAACAATAACTCCTTCATAACTCAATTTAGGTCTTGTCAACGGTCTGATTTGATCAGTTGTTCTTGGCAAAACACGATATGAATCTCCTCCTCCTTTTGGTGCCATATTGACTCCTTTGGATCCTAAACCAAGTCCTGGTCCTACACGAACAGGTTGGAATGGTTTTTCATTGCGTCGTTCTTTGCTTGGAAGATATCGTGATTGGTAAAAATCGGTCATAACTGGGGTTCCATATGGGTTAGTAATTCCTGTCACTGGATTAAATAATGGTGTTTGTTCTTTTTTATGATTCCAATCATCTCGTTTCATACCAGTAAATAATTCCATCTGTTGTTGAAATGTATCTCCTTGATGTTTTCTAAATAAAGGGTTAGATTGATTTGATCTAAAGTTAGGCTCCATATTTTTGTGAGTCATATCATTGGTAACTCCATATCTCATATCAGCTCCTTCACCAAAATTAGAAAATCCTTCATGTAATGCAATGGTTCGTTCCGTTTCCATTCTTTTGATAGTTCCATCACTGGCATTATTCTGGGAAATAGCATTACTGGAAACAGGATCACTTGGATTATCAAATGACATTTGTTCAAATTGTGACAAAAAATTATTATTATCTGGAACTTTTTTAACAAATCTTCTCTCATGTTTCCTATTGTCTATCAAATTATCTGCTTTTTTAATAAAACATAACGGATCATTCATATTAATGGTAATGCTAGCACAACTATCTTTGCTATTACACGAATCAGATGATATTCCCTTAAATAATTCATAATTCATAGGTTGTTTAGCATCTGGATTAGCTTGTCGTAAATTATATAAAGTTGGAATAACTCCTGTTTTGCTTGGATGTTTGCTATCTTTGTTGATTTTATCAGCCATAGCTTGATACTTTTTTTTTGATTTGCTAAAATAGCCTCGATTATATATATTACTATTATCTGAATCAACATCTACTTTGATGTTATCTCTAATATTTTGATCTAGTTTATTTTTGGATCCTCTAGAATTATTGTAGTTTCCAAATGATTTCATTATATATATATATATTGATAAAAATTTGTTGTATTATTATCAATAATACAACAGATATTCAGGTTTATTTCTTTAAAAAATTGAAAATAAATCTTCAATACATCACTATCATAAAAGAATAATATATGTTATCTAAAGAATCAGTAATTTCTTCACAATTTCAAACAAAAGAATGGCGGAAACAGCAAACTTGGTATAAAGGAGGAAAACATAACGAATGTGAAATATATCAACGAGAATTACTTACAAATATAGTAAAATCGAAAATTAATTACAATACTTGTTTAAGAATTAATATTGATTCATATGAATTATGTAAACTAAAGAATCCTCATACAACCAATACAGGTTTTGAATGGACAGAAGATTTTGATTGTTATTTTGAACATGAAAGAAAATATTACATAAATCTTAAATTTGTGTGTGATAAAGGTGGTGCACAGACTAGAACATTAAAAGAAGTATATAACTTTATAAATTGTCAATTACAACATATATTAAAATATAGATCCGATGATAAATATTTTATTAATATTCTAGATGGAAATACATGTTTCAATAATATTGATAAATTTACATATTTATTGAATAAAGAAAAATATAAAGATATTAGAAAATATGTCTTTATTGGGGATACATATAAATTTCAAAAATATTGGTCTAATATTCATCAAAATTGTCAAGAATGTTCTGAGTAATCAAATATACTAAATCAAAAGAAATTCTCTTTCTCGCGATATCTTTACTTTCTCTATAATTTGTCAAGAATAAAGAATTATATTTATTTCGTTGTGTATTTAGATATTTGTTAAACTTGGTAACTAATTTTTTTTGTTTTGCAACATTAATTTTAGGTGTGATAATCAATGTCATATATGTTCTGGATGTTTGATTTGGTGTATTATCAGTATATATATCATTGTCACTAACATATGACATTGAAATTTTTTTATCTTGATTATCATCAATACATTTCACAAGAATATTAGTATTTTGATCGTCTTTATTTAGTTTTGTTAATCGTGATATTTTATATTTTTCACTTGGTTCAAGATTATATATTTCGCCTCCGATAGTATAATTATTTTTATGATTTAATTGAACTTGTATATTTTTTTCTGATGGATACAAAGTTACATTTATTTTAGTATTTTTCTTTATTTGTTCGAATTGAAAACAAGATATTGTATAAGTAGTATCATCAAAAACTCGTTCTTCAAAAATATTTATATGAATGATATGATATACATCTAAAAATAATTTTCTTAATTCAATATCATTTTTCCTAATTGAACACCAAAAATTTAATGGAACAATAATAATTCCTCCTAAACATATATTTGTGATCAATTCTTTAATGAAACATTTATATAAATCATTAACATCGTATTTATCGAATAGTTTTTTATTCTTGGATTTATTTCGTGCCAAAAAAGGTGGATTTGTAATAATGAATTTATCGGAATAATCTGGCGGATCATCAAGTGTATCACGCATAATACATATTTTTTTATACTTCTTATCGATGTCATATTTCTCAATTTTATACTTTTTCTTGTTTTTGATGAATTTCAATAAATCTCCATTGCCAACAAATGGCTCAATAATAGTATCTACTTCATTTGGAATATGCATATTTTGTAAAATATATTCATAATTAGTGGTCATAAATTGTCCTAATGCATGTTTACTCATATATACTTATAATGAAATAAATATATATTGATGATTTATTTTCAACTTTTAACTTTGATCCTGCATTTCACTACATGCAATCATACATTTACTTTTAGTCCAAATAGATGGATCAGTTGGATTGACTAAACTGTCATCTGTATAAGAACAAGTTGAAATTATATTAGTATTAGTTCCTGCATATTTTTGAGAATTGATTCTTTTATCAACTTGACACGCCATACAATGAGGTCTATTCGAAACAAATTGTTGATTACCTATCATTTGTCTATAACATACATAATCTCTTCCAATGTAGGGATTTGATAAACTAGATGGTAATACGATAGAATCATATTTATCATAAATTTGTTTAGTTTGCGGTAAATTTGAAACTGTTATAGTTTGATTAGGCAAGTTTGATGAGATAGTTTGTGAAAATATAGTGGGAGCTTCCGAAGAAATAGTATTATGTTCGGATGTTAGGCTTTGCCTAACATCTGAGCCTAATATGTCAAGCGTATTTGTTTGAGAACTCATTAAATCAGGCATATTAGTTGTAATAGAACTTGTTTGTGATCCAGATATATTTAAATCTCCTGGAATATTTACTGATTCAGACGATAGTATAGACGATAAATATTCATTCTTGCCTGTAAAGTATACAAATACACTATATATTACAACTAATCCTACTACTATAACAAGCACAATCCATATAAAATTTACAGATACTTTTTTTATATCTTCTTGATAATCCATTATATATTTGACCGATAAATTAATTATATCTCGAGATATAATATAAGAAATATGAATTCAGGCGATTCAGGTGCGTTGACTAATCTTAAATATCAATCATGTGCATATGCAACAGATCTTAAGCAATCAGTAAGTCCATTGAATTATAGAATGTATATGGGTAAATATGAAAACTGTGATAAATGTGTATATAACGAGAAAAATTACTGGCATCCTTTTGATGGTGAAATAGTAGATGTTGAAACAGAATTGAAAGGCATTTCTCGTCGTGCTTCTCGATGCCCCTCTTTGCAATATTCTCCAACATGCAATAAACAAAGCGGATTCTGCACTAGCACTTTCGATAAATCAAATCCAATTGTTATGCCACAAGAAGCATGCCCAATTGTTCGCAATAACATTGGCAAGATGTGTGGACCAGGATATACTTTAGATACTGATCCTTTCTGCAAGAACTATGTTTATCGAACTAAGTAAAAGTTCTAAGATTATCGTGTTTTTTAAAGTATGATTATTATAATCATATTTTATTTTTTGATAACATATAATATAATATAATGAATTCGATATATGATATCGCGTATAAATTAACAAAATATGTTATGAAATCCAACTTAAATTCAAAAGATATATATCACAACAAAATTGATATATATACTAACCAATTAAAAACTCATAACATCAATACTCAAAAAATTCTAGACATACTACACAACGGTGGAAGTCTCAATGAAGTCAACACAGAATTAGATTTACAACTCGGTCATGGTAAAATAGATTTGAATGATTACGAAAAAGTAATAGACAAATTGACATCAACTTTGAGTAAACTTTCTGGACGTCCTTCGAATGAAGAATTCATAAAATTTATAGATGAATTATTGGAAAAAATGAATTTTACCGACGAAGATAAAAAAAATTTAAATATTGGATATCGTATGGTATATGAAATAACCATGCATGATAAAAATTTTAACTCATTCAATAATCTAAATAGGTATAAAAAGAATATTGATACATTTATATCAGATAATGAACAATTTAAAATTGAGGTATCAAAAATGAAAGATAAATTTGATTTAGCAATATATCTCGATGCATTAATAAATTATTATATGGCTAATATTAATAAATATAATATGACATTATATATATTTATACAAAAAATAAACTATACTCGTTTCAAACTCGAATATATCAAAGATACATCTACTTTAGAAAAACTCGATACCTTATCAAATATGATATCCACTAGAATTAAAGACTTAGAAAATCAAATGCAAGAATTAGACAATCAAATAGATTCCGTGAGTAACAATATCAAAAAATCCAAGGAAGTTAAAATTTTTATGAACAAATTTGCAAAATTACATACCGACGTTCGCAGTGAATTTGAAAAAACTTCTATTGAAAAAAATACTACTGTTTTTGGAAATTTAGAACCTGTTAAAATGGATATTTCAACAAAACTCAAATTCAAAAAAATGTTAATAGATCATGCTATTAATTTTCTGGATAGTATTTGTCCTCGCTATCTACAAAAATTTAATTTCGAAGTCACTAACAAAGGCAAACCAAAACATACAATAGCTAAAATCATTACGAAACATAAAATAGATGTTGAAAAATCATTATTTTTTATAGATTGGTATAACAATATACTCCGACATAAAGCTGACCAATTTCTATCAAGTATCAAATATAAAGATCCTATATTAACTCGTATTATTGATTTTATAAAACCAATTCACAAAACTTTTGATGATTTCACATACTTCACCGAATTAATCGATAAAATTAGTAATGAATATTTAGAAGATCATAAATTATATAATAAGCATGAGATTAAAAAACAATTTTTTTATTATTTTGATTTTATGGAAAAAATATTATTTTATTATGTAAATATATCATTGATTGAATTGATAGTTGTCGGAATAAGTATTCTTATTACAGATAAACCTATTAATGATGAAAACTCAGTTCATGAATTATTTAGTGCATTTCAAGATGAAATTGATACAATTTTAAAAGAAAAAGCAATTAAAGAATTTTGGGATATTAATAATCTTCTTTCTATGATACTATCACATCCAAAAGATCTAACCGATCTCCCAAAATTCGCTCCAAATTTCGTCAAACCATATCAAGAATTAGCCACCACTATATTTGAAAAACTTCTCTCAAAAGCACAATAATGCATTTGTTAAAGTTTTTATTTGTACGAAACAAAAAAATTGATTTTCTCAATACAACCTATATATAGTCCAAATAAATAATAAAATTCAATGGCAAGATACATATCCCCAAGATTAAAGAACGATATATCTGATTTATGTCTTGAAGAGAGTAAACCAGATGCTATTCATAAAATTCCTGATGAAATATCAAATGCAAGTTTATTTGATGTTATATTAAAAGGTCCAATTGATAGTCCTTATCAAGGAGGATTATTTAAATTAACTATGGAAATCCCTTCAGATTATCCATTTAGACCACCAACTATACGATTTAGAACACAAATTTATCATCCTAATATCAATGGTGAAAGTATTTGTTTAGATATTCTTAAAAAAGAATGGTCTCCTGCATTTTCATTACACAAAGTATTATTATCTATTTCTTCTCTGTTGGCAAATCCAAATCCTGACGATCCATTATCTCCTGAAGTTGGTGCCGAATTTAAAGCAAATTATGCCCAATATAAAAAGAAGGCAATTGAAATGACTAATAAATACGCTCGTTTGTAAAGCGAAGCTTTATAAACGAGCTTTAATTAATATTGAAAGCAAAGCTTCAATATTAATATAACGCTAAAATAAAAATTTTTCGTTTTATATACTATAGATGAACATTGGATATTCAAGTAGATTACCATATGATGAGTGTGCTTATCCCGATAAATTACAAGCATCAACTGATCCTCTCAAATATAGAGTAAATACAAACTATGTATATAACTGTGATAGATGTCTTAGCACGGGTGGTGCTAGATCAGGCTATATGGGTCATGGTGTAAGCACCTATCAAAAAACAGGCTATGCTGATGCTCAAGATCTCGTAGAAATTGATTCTATCTTCAAAAACCTAAATGTAAAAACTTCTAAATGTGCCAGAAACATGATCAATCCTATTAACCCAACTGCATTTAAACAAGTTGATTCTAGTATCTGTTCTAATTTATTGAATCCTGAGGAATCTAGACTATCTTATCCTCCTGCTAACTATCGAGGAATTTCCATTAACAGATTCTATGATTTAAATGTTGATCCTCAACAACCTATCTTTTGGGATAAAGCAAGAAATTCAAGGTTGGAAGCCAAAGATAATTATGCTCCTGAAGTTCCTCAACCATGGGCGGAATTGTCTTTGCCTAATGAACAACCTGATAATTTCATGCCATGCAATTCCGTTCAAAAAGCAAGTTTCAATTGTCCAACTGCTTGGAATTTGAAATAAAAATTGAAACTGGGAGCATTCGGGCAAAAGCCTATGTCCCATGTTACGTCTGTCTTTCTATACAGCATTAATTGATCGTTTTAAATGGTTTAATCTTCCTAAACCTCTTAAAATAGACATTCCAC
>Ga0194120_10000655_pt1 | contig 64935 bp, 54 predicted proteins | sample TA2MahCa65mmetaG_FD_148642 | JGI IMG/M metagenome (GOLD analysis project Ga0194120, IMG submission 148642) | Freshwater microbial communities from Lake Tanganyika, Tanzania - TA2015019 Mahale Deep Cast 65m | ecosystem: Environmental > Aquatic > Freshwater > Lake | place: Tanzania: Lake... | reverse complement strand
GCTTTTAATAAAGTAACCGCTGCTGATATTCAAAAAGTGGTGACAAAATATTTTTCCAAAGCCAATCGTACGGTGGGCATTTTAAAATCAAATACTGAAGAATAAATAATCAAAAAGAAGTTATATGCAACGCATATCCGCAATACTGGTAATGTGTATACTGACAAGTCTTGGTCTTTCAGCGCAGAGCTATAAACCGCCCCCGTATCAAAAATTCAAATTAAAAAAAGGTTTGACGGTTTATCTCATGGAGCAGCATGAAGTGCCCGCCATCAGCGTTTCGGTGATACTGCCCGCCGGGGCCATTTATGACGGGGAAAAATCCGGTTTGGCTTCGCTTACTTCAGCAGCCCTAAAACATGGCACAAAAAACTATACCAAAGAAAAACTGGATAACGAACTGGATTTTCTTGGCGCCAGCATCACTGCTTCCGCCTCCAAAGAGTCGGCCGGATTGTCGGCAAGAATGGCTGCAAAGGATCAAGACAAAGTGCTGAACCTGCTGAAAGAAATATTACTGGAACCCACTTTTGACACTGCACAGTTTGAAAAGGAAAAGAAACGTTTACTGGTAAGCCTCGAGCAACAAAAAGAAAGCCCCCGTTCGGTTATTGGCTCCTACTTCGACAAATTCCTTTACGGCGACCATGTATATGGCAATATGGTGCAGGGCAGGATCTCAACAGTAACTCCGCTTACTGCTGATGATATACGAAAATTCTATACAGAAAATTATCTGCCGGAAGGTTCGGCTATGGCAGTGGCCGGCGATTTTAAAACGGCAGAAATGAAAACCCGGATCACTGATTTATTTTCAGGCTGGAAAAAAGAAACAAAACCCCAGGCGAACCTTGCTTCCAAACCCATCAGCAGGCTGGATAAACAACAGGTGCTGCTGGTGAATAAGGATGACGCTAAAGAAACCACTTTCTATATCGGCGCACCCGGTATCAGCCGCAACAATCCTGATTTTGTGGCTGTGGACGTCATCAATACATTATTTGGCGGCCGCTTTACTTCCATGCTCAATGATGAACTGCGGGTGAATACCGGCCTCACTTATGGCGCCAGCAGCCGCTTTTCCGCCCTGAAGAACGGCGGCAGTTTTGTTATCTCCACTTTTACCGAGGGCAAAACAACCGAACCTGCTATTGATAAAGCGCTGGAGGTACTGAACAAACTGCACAAAGACGGCATCGACGAAAAATCGCTGACCTCTGCCCGAAACTATGTAAAAGGACAATTCCCTCCCCGCTATGAAACAGCGGGTCAGCTGGCCGGGCTTATGACACAGATGTTCTGGTACAATTTTGAAAAGAATGTGGACGGATTGACACTGGACAAAGCCAAAGAGATCATCGCCAGATATTTCCCGAAAGACAAACTGCAGTTTGTGCTGGTTGGCAAAGCGGCCGACATTAAAAAGATTGCAGAGAAATACGGACCTGTAACCGAAGTGCAAATCAAGGAAGAGGTGAAAAAAGGTTTTTAAGCCGGCTATATAAAAACACAATAATTTAGCCCTGACAGTCCTGTTGGGGTTTTGAATTCAAATCATATAATATGAAGATCCGGCTTTGGAGTATTGGCAAAAATCATGAGCCGTATGTAAAAGCAGGTGTGGAAGATTTTACGAAGCGCATCTCCAAATACTACCCGGTGCAGTGGAATAGTATTCCCTTGCCCAAAAATGCCGGCATGATGAGTGAAATGGACCTGAAGAAAAAAGAAGGAGAAATAATACTCGGTTGGCTGGGCAAAGACGATTACCTGGTGGCGCTGGATGAAAGAGGTAAACAAATGAGCAGTGAAGGACTGGCAGAGTTCATTCAGAAAAGAAGTAACGAAAGTGTAAAAAATCTGGTGTTCCTTATCGGCGGAGCATTCGGACTGGATGATGCACTATTCAGAAGGGCCAATTACAGGTGGAGCCTTTCACAATTGGTGTTCCCGCATCAGCTGGCACGGCTGATACTGGCCGAACAGGTGTACCGGGCCTGCACTATTCTTAAGAATGAGAAGTATCATCATAAGTGATCTTTTGGGAAATTAGTTTTTCACATTTAGATTTATAAAATGGAACTGTCCATAACACTCATCATCATCATCATTACAACCCTGGTTTCTTTCGGTGGTTTTAATAATGACAAGATCATTAATGACCTGATCTTTTATCCGACAGCCATCACACAAAGAAATCAATGGTACCGGTTCTTCAGCTGCGGACTGATACATGCGGATTTTACCCACCTGATATTTAATATGATTTCCCTTTACATGTTTGGCGGGTTTGTGGAAAATGCTTTTTCCAGTCCCATCCTCTTTGGTGAAAAAGGAAAGATCCTTTATACTAGTATGTATGTACTGGCCCTGTTCTTCTGCCTGCTGCCCACTTTTGCCAAACACAAGAACGATTATCACTACCGGAGTCTGGGCGCTTCGGGTGCGGTGAGTGCGGTGGTTTTCGCAGGGATATTATTTAATCCCACAGCTAAACTTGGATTCTTCTTTATCCCGCCGGTGATACCAGGTTATATTTTCGGTCCGGTATACCTTATTGCTTCCACCTATCTTGAAAAGCAGGCTAAGGATAATGTGAACCATTCCGCCCATATCTGGGGCGCCCTGTTTGGCATTGGTTTTTTCATTGCCGCTGCCGCAGCATTAAAAACAGATTACCAGCCGATGGAGCAGTTTGTGCTGAAAATAAAGGGCAGTTTAGGAATGTAAGCTGAGCTGAAGCACCTTTTTTGTTTTACTGGTTACTTTAAAACGTTCATCAATACGGTATGCCACCACCCAAACAATTCGTTTGTTGCTTTCAATTACCCACACTTTTTCTTTTTCTGGTTTTGACAACTTAAGATCCATGAGGAAACGGGCAATCTTCTTTTTTCCCTGCCTGCCGGCAGGCTGGTTCATCATTCCCAGCGGGTAGAAATAATCACCGGTCTTCCATTTGCGGAGAATAAGCGGGTAACGGATCTCTTTTGCATCGAGGCAGGCTGTCAGGTTGCTGGTTGCAGGCTGCAGGCTGCTGGTTTCCTCAATTTGAAGCTTCCCTCCTTCAAAGACGATACTGGTATCGTTTTTTTCAATGATGATTGTTTCAGCAACTGCCGTTTGCACCGGGCTGATGATGAACCAATGGCGGTGCTTAATGATCCTGTAATCAGCGCCGGGTGAGTCCATATATTTTCCGGATTCACTGCTTCCCAGTTTAATCACCTCATCCACCTGTTTTTCGGTAAACCCGAAATCCACGATTATTTCATACATGAGAGCCCGGTTGTTATAACCCAGCAATTGCTTTACCGGAATATGCAGTTCATTCCCCTTCTTTCTGATCAATTTCGATTTGATGGCACCGACTGATAATTTGTACAATGACTCAATTTCCCTGAAGCGGCTGATATTATCCTGCAGGTTCTCGTTTACCTTCGGAAATACTTTCTGCAATGCGGGAATCAGTTCATTACGAAAATAATTCCGGGTGTACTTGGAAGAGCGGTTTGAGGAGTCCTCAACATATTCAAGATTATTTTCTTCCGTAAAAGCGATGAGTTCTTCTTTGGAGAAATGAAGCAAAGGCCTGCGGATATACCCTGATTTTTCCGGAATACCGGTAAGGCCGTGAAGTCCTGTTCCCCTGAAGAAATTCATCAGCAGTGTTTCATTGTTATCACCGGCGTGGTGGGCGGTGAGGAGCCTGATAGCTGGTTTATTGGTTAATTGGTTCATGAGTTCATGAAACCAGTCATACCTGAGTTGTCTCGCTGCTTCCTGAACGGAGAGTTTATTATCAGCGGCATATTTTCCCGTTTCAAACCGCTTAACCTTAACCTCCGCTTTGTATTTAAGGCCCAGCTCTTTTACAAAAGCCTCATCCCTGTCACTTTCCTCTCCTCTCAGCCGGAAATTACAATGTGCAATAATAAAATCATATCCTGCCTGCTTGCAGAGTTCGCATAGCGCCACAGAGTCCACCCCGCCGCTTACGGCCAGCAGCAATTTATCTTTTGGGGTGAAAAGATGCTGCCGTTGAATATGATCCTTGAAGCGCTGTAACAAACTCATGTTAAAAAATTATTTCCTCGTATGCACTTCTTAATTCGCCAAGAGCATGATTATCCCCTGCCTTCTTCGCTTCTTCCATCCCCTTCTCATACACTTTAACGGCCTCATCCGTCTTATCATTCCGTTCCAGCAGTTTGGCAAGGTGGTAATAGCTGCCGGTATAGCCCGGCTCCCTGTTTAAGATTTCTTCAAAAAGGCGGCGGGCCTCTTCATCATTTCCCAGCTTAATATATTCAAGTGCAAGGGCATGCTGTAAAAAACTATCGGCCGGGTTTTCTGCCAGCATCGTCTTTATTTTATCCATTCTCTCCATCTGAATAATTCTTAATTAATAATTATTAATTATTAACTGCACCGCCTTACCTTTGTCTTAGTTGCATAAACAACTATCCTCCTCCCGCCTCTGCGGAATCAGGATGACCAAATAAATTTTTGCAAAAAGCAGCTTTATGAAGATCCTTGTTTGCATCAGTAAAACGCCGGATACCACGGCAAAAATAGCCTTCACCGATAACAACACGAAATTCGACACAAGCGGTGTGCAGTGGATCATCAATCCATACGACGAATGGTATGCCCTTGTCCGTGCCATTGAGCTGAAAGAAGCCAATGCTTCCGCTGTTATTCACCTGGTAACAGTGGCCGGGGCAGATGCGGACCCCATCATCCGCAAAGCGCTGGCGTTGGGCGGTGATGAAGCCATCCGGGTAAATGCCGGCAGCCAGGACAGTTTTTATATCGCTTCACAAATTGCGGAAGTGGCAAAAACAGGCGGTTACGATTTGGTGTTCACCGGAAAAGAAACCATTGACTACAACGGATCTTCTATCGGCGGTATGGTGGCTGAACTGCTCGACCTCCCCTATGTTTCATTAGCTACCAAATTTGAAATAAACGGCAGCACATGTACCATTAACCGTGAAATTGAAGGCGGAGAAGAAACCTGTGAAGCAGCATTGCCCCTTGTTGTAAGCTGCCAGAAAGGAATGGCCGAACAGCGCATCCCCAATATGAAAGGCATTATGGGCGCCCGGACCAAACCGCTGAAAGTGGTGGAACCGGTTGCTGTGGATGCACTCACATCGGTAGCCGGTTTTGAATTACCGCCTGCTAAAGCCGGCGTAAAACTGGTGGATCCGGAAAATATGGAAGAACTGGTACGCCTTTTACACGAAGAAGCAAAAGCCATATGATAAAAATTCCAGGCCCGATAGCTATCGGGTTCAAACTACAAACTACTAACTATAAACTTTAAACTCTTCAGATGTCAGTTCTCATTTTCATAGATACAGCAGATGGACATGTAAAAAAAGCTTCGCTGGAAGCGATGAGCTACGGGGCTAAAGTTGCAGAACAACTCGGTACAGTTGCTGAAGGCGTTGTTCTGGGCACCGTAACAAACGACCTGGCTGCTCTGGGAAAGTATGGTGTAAAAAAGATTCATCATGTGGCGAAAGACACACTGAACCACCTGGATGCGCAGGTTTATACCAAAGTAATTGCTGAGGTGGCCCGGGCAACCAGCGCAACGGTCATCGTATTCTCCAATAATGTGGACGGCAAAGCCATTGCACCCCGTCTCTCTGCCAGGTTAAAGTCCGGGTTGGTTTCAGGCGCTGTTGCATTGCCTGATACGGGCAAGGGTTTTGTAGTTAAGAAAAATGTTTTCTCCGGCAAGGCATTTGCCAATGTAAGTGTAACCACCGATGTAAAAATCATTGCCCTAAATCCCAACGCCTACCCGATCATTACAGGCGATGGAGCGGCAGAAGTAGTTGCTTTTAATGCAGCGGTTGAGCCGGGTAAAATAAAAGTAACCCAGGTTACCAAAGCCAGCGGCGAAGTGCCGCTGACCGAAGCGGAAATTGTGGTAAGTGCCGGCCGGGGTTTAAAAGGTCCCGAAAACTGGGGCATGGTGGAAGACTTGGCCAAAACACTGCATGCAGCCCTTGCCTGCAGCCGCCCTGTTGCCGATGCACACTGGCGTCCGCACAATGAACATGTTGGACAAACAGGTATTGCCATTGCGCCCAATCTCTATATCGCCATTGGTATCTCCGGCGCCATACAGCACCTTGCGGGGGTAAACCGCAGCAAAGTGATCGTTGTCATCAACAAAGACCCTGAAGCGCCTTTCTTTAAAGCGGCCGATTACGGCATAGTGGGTGATGCGTTTGAAGTGGTGCCCAAATTTACTGCAGCTGTGAAGAAACTGAAAGGAGTGGCTTAATCGTTCAAATTCAGTCAATCAGTCTCAACACACTTGTGTTTGTGGTTTTTTATTGCCAACTTTATAGAATAAAGATATTCTATGAAGAAATCCCTCACCCTCCTGTTATTTTCCGGCATCTGCCTGCTCTCTTACAGCCAGAAGAAAAAAAGTAAAGGGAAAGAAACAACCCATTACGAACAAACTGACTCCCTCCCTCCCGTTGTAAAGGACAGCAAAAAAGGCAAGGACAGTAAAAAAGATAAAAAAGCGCCGGTTAAAACAGAATATATTTCCGTGGGAGAGGAAAACCCGGTTCCGGATACCGCCACCAGATTCACCGGCATCATCAAATACCGGATGACATCCGACGATCCGGCAGAAAGAGATTCAATGATTATTTATTTTGGTGAAAACCAGATACGGGTTACCATGTTCATACCCGGTTACCGGGCCGACCAGATCTTTGAACAAACCGCCATCGCCCGGTTTGCTGACAGTATGCTGATAACACTTGATCCCCGCACAAAAACCTATAAAACAGAACCCCTTTCGGCCCGTAATGCCGGTACAGAGTTTATGCTGCTGAACCGTAAAAAAACAATGCCCATTATGAGTATTACCTGCCCGGAATACAGCGGGGAAATGACGCTCATGGACGGTGAAACTTTTCAAGCGGCCTGTCTTGTAAGCAAGCAGCACTCCTATATTGCTGCCATGGATTATAACTTTCTGAACATTCAGCCGGTAGTGTTTGGCTATAAGATAGTACTGGGCTGGCGTACCAAATCAGCCGAAAATGAAAACACTTATATCATTGCTTATAAAATAGAAAAAGGCAGTGTGGAAAGCTATTTTGACCTTATGGGTTACAGGCCTAAATGATACTGAATTTGCTCATGAAAAACAGCCGCTAACCTCCTTCATTTTTAAGGTCAAAAGCCGTAGTTTCGTACGGCAGTATGAAAAAAATAGAACTGGAAATTGTGGCCTTATCTCACAGTATCACACAAACACATTCCTATGCGGTGGTGCTGGGCGAAGTGAATGGTTTGCGCCGTCTCCCCATCGTCATCGGCGGGTTTGAAGCACAGGCCATTGCCGTGGCGCTTGAAAAAATGCAGCCCAGCCGGCCCCTTACCCATGACCTGATGAAGAATTTTATGAGCGCCTTTGCCATTGACCTGCATGAGATCATCATCTGCGACCTTCAGGAAGGGATATTTTATTCCAAACTGGTTTGTTCCACCGAAAACGATACGGTGGAAATTGACTCCCGTACCTCCGATGCGATTGCCCTTGCCGTCAGGTTCGGATGCCCCATTTACACTTATGAAAATATACTGGACAGCGCCGGCATACTTATGGAAGATTCCGGCAGCGGTAAAAAGAAAAAAGGCAAACAGGAAGTGGTGGTGGAAGAAAGTGACAGGGCGGGCAATGAAGATTTAAAAACCATGACGCTGGAAGAACTGAATAAGCTGCTGAACGATGTGCTGGAAAGCGAAGACTATATCCGTGCCGTCGCCATCCGGGACGAAATCAACAGCCGCAAAAAAGGAAAATAGCGGCAGCCCGGGGCCGGCTTCACTTTATTTTATTTTGCTCATATCTAATCCCCTGACCCGTGATAATATTTCCCAATGCCAAGATCAACCTCGGTCTCCGTGTTCTGCGGAAAAGAGATGACGGTTATCATGAACTGGAAACCGTATTTTATCCTGTACCCCTGCAGGATGCACTGGAAATAATTCCGCTGGCTCCGGCTGAAAGAACATCCTCTTTTCCCTTCTCCCTTTCCGGCGCCGAGGTAAAGGGGCGCCTTACCTCCAATCTCTGTGTAAGAGCCTACAAAATGCTGAAGAAAGATTTTCCCCGGCTTCCCAAAATAAAAATGCACCTGCACAAAGTTGTTCCTTCCGGCGCCGGGCTGGGCGGCGGCAGCGCCGATGCGGCATTTACCCTTGCATTGCTCAATAAAATGTTCAGCTTAAATATTTCGCTGGAGAAGCTGATAATGTATGCTGCGGAACTGGGCAGCGACTGTCCCTTTTTTATGATCAACAAACCCTGCTATGCCACCGGGCGGGGCGAAGTGCTGGAAGAAATCCGGCTTGACCTTTCCGGTTACAATCTCGTTATTGTAAACCCGGGCATCCATATTGACACCGGTCTTGCCTTTTTAAACTTCATACCTTCTTTGCCCGGCAAAAAGATAAAAGAAATAATCAACCGGCCGGTTGAACATTGGAAAGATGAACTGCAAAACGATTTTGAAAAGGGGATCTTTCACACTCACCCCGAAATCGGGGAAATTAAAAACCTCTTGTACAGGGCAGGTGCCCTGTATGCTTCCATGAGCGGCAGCGGCAGTACAGTGTATGGCATTTTTCCCCCGCCCATAATACCTGGGCTGTCTTTTCCGCCGCATTATTTTGTAAGGCATTTACCCGGCCAGTTGCAATAAGGCCTGCAGGTGCAGCGGCTCAGTTACCATTTTCAGTTTTCCCGTTGCATCACGGGGCCATTCCTCTTCCGGTTTATCCCAATAAAGTTCCACGCCGTTTCGGTCAGGATCGTCAAGGTAAATGGCTTCGGATACCCCATGGTCCGATGCGCCGGTTAACGGGTAATTTGCTTCCAGCAATCTTTTTACAATAACCGCAAGGTCTTTTCTTTCAGGATATAGAATAGCTGTGTGATATAAACCCGCAGTCCTTAGGGGTGCAGGCCCGGCATTTTTGCTGTGCCAGGTATTCAATCCGATATGGTGATGGTAGCCGCCGGCAGAAATAAATACGACGCTGTCGCCATAATATTGCTGCACTTCAAAACCCAGCAGGTCACGGTAAAACTTTAACGACCTTTCAATATCCGCTACTTTCAGGTGCACATGCCCTATACGGGCGCCTGCAGGAATAGTGTAACCCATCCATTTATTTTTAGCCGCTGAAAAAAATCAGGCGACAGCCAATGCCCGCCTACTACATTTGCAGCAAAATTATACCAGATGGAGATTTATAAAGAATTTGTCTTTGACGCTGCACATTTTCTGCCTCATGTTCCGGACACTCATAAATGTAAAAATATCCACGGGCATACCTACCGCCTCAGGGTTTATGTAAAAGGCAGGCCCGATGAAAAAATGGGATGGATCCTTGATTTTAAAGACCTGAAAGACCGTGTAAAACCATGGGTGGATCAGCTTGATCATATTCTTATCAATAACATTGCAGGTCTCGAAAATCCGACTGCAGAAAACATAACTGCCTGGTTCTGGAATCATTTAAAACCTATACTCCCCGGCTTAAGCCGGATTGAACTGAAAGAAACCCCCTCTACCGGCGTCATTTACAGCGGGGAATAGCAGTACTCTCACGGTCTTTTTGTATCTTGCAGGCGAATTATGAACGGCAGATCAAATATCAGAGATATCCTCGCTGCTAACCTCGACTTACTCAATCACCGAGGATAAACATCTTCTTTGGCCCAGCTATACCGGGCCTGTTTTGCATTTTCTATTCTTCAACCTTTATTTTACATTTTATGCTTTCTACTATTACAATATCAGATAAAACGCAATATTATCTGAACCTGGAGGAGCAATGCGGCGCTCAGAATTATCATCCCATTCCCGTGGTGCTCAACCGTGGCGAAGGCGTTTTTGTATGGGATGTTGATGGTAAAAAATATTTTGATTTTCTCAGCGGCTATTCCGCAGTAAGCCATGGGCATTGCCATCCAAAAATTGTTCAGGCATTTACTGAACAGGCTAAAAAAATTACATTAACCAGCCGTGCATTTCACAGCGATCTGCTGGGTGAATTTGCAAGATTTATTACGGAATACTTCGGTTATGATAAAGTGCTGCCGATGAATTCAGGCGCCGAGGCGGTGGAAACAGGTATCAAGCTTTGCCGGAAATGGGCTTACGAAGGAAAGGGAACCGAAGAAAATAAAGCCGTTATCATTGTATGCGAAGGAAACTTTCATGGAAGAACTTCCACAATTATTTCTTTCAGCAGCGATCCCAAGGCTAAGAAAAATTTCGGGCCTTATATGCCGGGATTCAAATCCATTCCTTACAATGATCTGAAAGCACTGGCTGCTGCGCTGGAAGATAAAAATGTTGCGGGTTTTCTTGTTGAACCCATCCAGGGTGAAGCCGGTGTGATCGTACCGGATGAAGGCTACCTGAAAAAAGCCAAAGAACTTTGTGAAGAAGCCAATGTGCTTTTTATTGCTGATGAAATTCAAACCGGGCTTTGCCGCACCGGTAAAATGCTGGCCTGTGACCATGAAAACGTAAGACCGGATATTTTGTTACTGGGCAAGGCCCTTAGCGGCGGTATGATGCCTGTAAGCGCCGTACTGGCTGATGATGAAATTATGCTGACCCTTAAACCCGGAGAACATGGCTCCACTTATGGCGGAAATCCCCTTGCATGTAAAGCAGCAATAACAGCCCTTCAGGTTTTGAAAGATGAAAAGATGGCAGAAAATGCAGCAGCGATGGGTAAGCTGCTTAGAACTGAATTAGAAAAACTTCAATCACCGCATATCAGCAATATAAGAGGTAAAGGTTTATTCAATGCAATCGTTATTCAACATACCAACAAAGATGCAGCATGGGAACTTTGTTTGCAACTGAAAAAAAACGGATTATTAGCTAAACCAACGCATGGTGATAAAATTCGCCTGGCTCCACCACTGATCATTACGAAGGATCAAATAATAGAATGTACTGAGATCATTGGTAAATCTTTATCTTCTTTATCCTGAAACAAATAAGGAACAAGAAAACAGCAACCAGTAACCAGTATGGACACACACCTGCACCACGACCTGCCCCACAAGGAAGAACACCTGAAAAGCAGCGAAGCCCTCCGGGATATTGTAATTGGTATGAGCGACGGCCTTACCGTTCCCTTTGCCCTTGCGGCCGGCCTGAGCGGGGCGGTAAGTTCCACTTCCATTATTGTGATAGCCGGTATTGCCGAAATAGCGGCCGGATCCATTGCCATGGGTCTGGGTGGTTACCTGGCCGGTAAAACAGAACAGGATCATTATAAAAGCGAAGAGAAAAGAGAGTATTACGAAGTGGATAACCTGCGGCACCGGGAGATTGAAGAAACCAAAGAATTCTTTGCCGGTATCGGCCTCAGCAAAGAACTGCAGGAAAAAGCCACTGAAGAAATTGCCCGTGATAAAAAGCAATGGGTGGACTTTATGATGAAATATGAACTGGGGCTTGAAAAACCCGACCCCAAGAGGGCCACCAAATCTGCATTGAACATCGGGCTTTCCTATATTATTGGCGGCCTGGTTCCGCTCAGCCCTTATTTTTGTTATTGACTCACCGCTGGAAAGTTTAAAAATATCTTTGGTTGTTACCCTGGCCTGTCTTTTCTTTTTTCGTTATTTCAAAAGTAAGATCACAGGTATTCATCCCTGGAAGGGGACCCTGCGGGTGATGCTTATCGGCGCTGCTGCGGCCGGTGCCGCTTTTGGGGTAGCCAAACTTTTTGAAGGATGCGCAATGCTGAACTATAGCTGCAAACCGTGAATGTCAAAAAAAAAGACTGTACTGTTACAGTCCTTTTCAAAATCCAACAATAGTTATCTCCGCTGCTTTATTGTCTTACAAACCTGCCATTCGCTTCGCTGCCATCTTGTCCAATTACTTTGATAGTGTAGCTTCCTTTTTGCAGCCTGCTGATGTCGAGCGGCAGGTTATTGTTGCCAGTTTCTACATTCATTACCTGCTGCAGCGCTCCGCTTGAACTTGGAAATTCAGTATTTGTTGTGGTTTGAGAAGATGTACCTGCATAAATAAGAGTGGAGGATACGCCGTAAACAGCATTTGTCCCTGCTAATGAACCTCCCTGATTTAATTGAAAGGTGCCATTTACATTCAATGTCCCACTGTTTGTTAATACAGCAGCCGTCTCATTCATGGCATGACGCAGCAGGCATCCTTTCAACAGGGAACAGACGGACTGATTTTCGGGGAAGGTTTCGGAAATAAAAATAAGGGCTTTCCCCTATGCCGCAGGGGCCGGGCGGGTTTTGTGGAAAACTATTGACGGAAGTTAAGATTCCCGGTTCTGCGGCAGTTCCATATCAGGAAACAGGGCCGATACCAGCATAAGTACCGATGACAGCAGTACCAGCAGCAGGCCTATTTTTTTTACGGGGCATTCGCCGCCGGCACAGGCGGTAATGATAAAAAAATTACGGGCGGCCCAGGCCAGGTTGAGCGCTGCGGCCAGCAGGTTGGCCCGCTTGGCCCAAAGCCGCGGTAGAAGGGTAAACAACAGAAAAAAAGCGGTGAAGAAAAAATGAATATATGCCGGCCGGCCATAGTTGGTGCCGGCAGTATCCACACCACTGATTATAAGGTTTTTTGATTCAATAATCACCCAAGGAGTAAAGCAGGAAACAACCAGCAGTATGGCAGCGGCAATCCCGGTCCATTTCAAATATCGGGGCATCAGCATAGATTAATGCGGGCTGCAAGATAGGGAAAAGCACCTCTCCCCCTGCCCCCTCTCCACAAGTGGAGAGGGGGTGCCGAAGGCGGGGGTGAGGAGAACCCCTATGTATTGTCGTACCTTGTACCGGACCGCCTTTTACAGCCCGGCCACGATACGATCACTCACCGGTATGAAGATTCGCCGCTTTGCATTATTGCTTTTGTACCTGTCTGCCGTAAAATTGCAGGCCCAGGTATGCACTTACCCGGGGCAAACACCGGTATCGGCCGTATTGATTTGCAGAACAGATGCCATTTATGTAAACACTCCCACTTATTGCGGGCAAACCACCGTGCCGCTGATACGGCCACCCGGGTGGTACGGGTACTGTCGCATTGCAATATTGGGATTCCCTCGGCATTTACTCCCAATGGTGATGGTAAAAACGATTACCTCTATCCGCTGAATGCACTGAAAGCTGAAAACCTGCAATTCAAAGTGTATAACCGGATGGGGCAATTGGTGTTTGCCACCAGTTACTGGACGAAGAAATGGGATGGCCGGGTAAACGGAGTACTGCAGGAAACAGGATTGTATGTTTGGATGCTTACTTATACCCACCGGGTACAAAACAACCCGTCTTTTTGAAAGGCACTACTTTATTATTCAGGTAGCAGGAGTGTGATGCAGTATGCAGCTATTGGGCTGCTTCTATGGTAATGGTCTGCACCATTTTTTTGGCCACGGGTTTATCATGCAGCAAAGCCGGTTTCCAGGTGCCCATGTTTTCCATGCGTTGTATAAGCTGATCATGGAGTTCGTCAGCATCCTTCAGGCCTTTCAGGATTTTAAAGTTGACAGGCACCCCGTCTGCATCAATGATGAACTCAACCTGTACGTAAACTTTCTTTATGGATTCGGGCAGGTAAGCGGCCAGTTCATGTCCCAGCTTTTCCAGGTATTTCATAAACGCCTCACCGCCGCCGGGAAACTGGGGCCACTGGTGCACCGCTTCAGCCAGTGATGCGATGGTACGGGTACGATGCTGCATGGCGGGTTTCTTTGGCTTTTTTTCCTCAGTTGCACCTTTTATTTTTTTAGGCAGTACATCATTAATGATATATTCCCCTGTTTCGCCGGTCATCACCACCGGAAGCTGCTTGTATTTTTCAAAATAGTTGTATGCATCTTCCATGGTGGCAGCAAACTTCTTCAGCATAGGGTCATCTTTGGTAAGTCCTTCGAGGTACCTTACACTCTTTTCCACATTAAACCGTACGGGTAAGATATGCACCGGTATAAAATCCTGTCCCTGGTCTTTGGCATGTGCAGCAATGATGTACACTTCATCAATCTGCTCATCCCGGATGGGTATACAGCCAACCGTTACGCAACTGCCATGTATGTATATGTCACCACCGGGGTTGATGGAATCGCTTAAAATTTTATCGGATGCATTGGGATAATTAATGCCCAATGACAGGTAATAATTGCTTTGGGGATTGAATACATTCACATAATAAAACCCTTCCGGCACCTGGTAATCGCCCTGCATCCGTTTGGGGCCCAGGGTGCCGGCCAGTGCGCAAACCCGGTAGGTTTTAAACAGCTTAAACGGTTCCTGTATTTCATTTTTTACCCATACCTCCAGCTGGCTGTCATATTTAAAAGAACGGATATAAATATATTTAGCCGGCCACTTCAGCTTTTTTGCCTCAAATTGTTTTTGCAAAGTGTCTTCTTTTCTTTCCAGTGCCTCGCTGGGCCGGGGAAAGCCCTTCTGGTAATCAATAAAGGAAAAAGAATTACTGCCGCCTTTGTAAGGCGAAGGCTGGGCATATCCTGCAAGCGCAGCGGTAATACAGATAATGGATATCAGGTATTGCTTCATCTTAACCAGGTTTAGGATGAACGGCGGGTGGCGGATAATATTATCGAAATGTTGATAAACTATTGGTAAAGATAGCTAATGTCGGGAATTGGGTATTGGTTTATTGGGAAATGGGCTTCTAATGGAAGATGCTTTCCTTTAATTCCTAATACCCAATACCTGATTAACCAATTGACCACTACAAATTCCCCCTTTCTGCCTGTTCTCTTTCAATGGCTTCGAACAGGGCTTTAAAATTCCCCTTCCCAAAGCTTTTGGCGCCTTTACGTTGTATGATTTCGAAAAATAAAGTGGGCCTGTCCTCAACCGGTTTGGTAAACAACTGAAGTAAATATCCTTCATCATCCCGGTCAACGAGGATGCCGAGTTCCTTTAGTGGCGCCAGGTCTTCCTCTATATGTCCCACCCTGTCAAGCAGATCATCGTAATAGGTTGATGGCACCTGCAGGAACTCCACTCCCCGGTTTCTCAGTTCTGTTACGGTGTGTACAATGTTATGGGTGGCCATGGCCACATGCTGGCAGCCTTCGCCGTTGTAAAATTCAAGATACTCCTCCACTTGGCTTTTCTTTTTTCCTTCTGCCGGCTCGTTGATAGGGAATTTTACATACCCGTTGCCATTACTCATCACCTTACTCATCAGCGCCGAGTATTCGGTGGAAATATCCTTATCATCAAAGGAAAGAATATTGCGGAAACCCATCACCTCTTCATAAAATTGCACCCGGGGATTCATCTGGTTCCAGCCCACATTGCCCACGCAGTGATCCACATATAACAAGCCAGTTTCTGCCGGTTTAAAATAAGGATTGTTCCATGCCCGGTAACCCGGTATAAAAGGCCCGCTGTAATTTTTCCTTTCTACAAAAATGTGCACCGTATCCCCATAGGTATGAATGCCGCTGAGTACCACTTCGCCGTCTTTGTCGGTCAGGCGCTGCGGTTCCATATATGATTTACCGCCCCGCTTTGTTGTTTCCTGCCAGGCGCTGGTGGCATCATCCACTTTTAATGCAAGCACTTTAACCCCGTCGCCATGTTTGTAAATATGATCGGCCATTTCGTTATTCGGGCGGATGGGGGTAGTAAGTACAAGGGTCAGTTTATTTTGCCTTACGGCATAGCTGGCTCTGTCCTTTACACCGGTTTCGGGCCCGGCATAGGCCAGGGCCTGAAAACCGAAGGCGCTCATATAATAATGAGCGGCCTGTTTGGCATTGCCCACATAGAATTCCACATAATCGGTTCCCTGCAAGGGGAGAAAATCGGTTTGAGTATCCTGAAGTTTTTTCTGAAGTGTTTCTGTCGTCATGATTTTGAAATTTTAGAAATGAAAATTCACCAATTCTTAAAGTTTTCATTCAAAATCAAATATGGTCCATGGCCAGCGTTTCCATCAGCAGGCTGAAACCGCAGCGTTCATCGGTAAAAAGTTTATGTGGGTAATCAGGCAACATGCATACAAAGGTAGAAAATCATTGCCAACATTAATATACTCTCTGATGTATGTTATTTACTTTTGCGCCATGTTAAATTCCCCGGCTCAGCTCAGGGCGGGCATCCTCGGCGGGGGTCAGCTCGGCAGAATGCTCTTACAGGCAGCAGCCAACTATCCCGTAATAACCTATGTGATGGAAAATGACAATGAATGCCCGGCTGCCCACCTCTGCCATCATTTTACCAAAGGCGATATAAAAAATTTTGAGGCTGTTTACAATTTTGGGAAAGGACTGGATGCTGTTACCATCGAAATTGAAAATGTGAATGCGGATGCCCTGGAAAAATTAGAAGCCGAAGGGGTGAAAGTATACCCAAAACCTGCAGTATTAAAGACTATAAAAAATAAAATTTTTCAAAAGCAGTATTACCACAAGCATCTGATACCTACTGCAGAATTCATTGTTACGCATGACCAGGCCGAATTGCTGCGGCAGGAAAAATTTTTGCCGGCTGTTCATAAACTCGGGGAAGGCGGCTACGATGGCCGCGGGGTGGAGATCATTCAATCAATCGAGGATGTGGAAAAGGGATTTAACGCACCCGCAGTACTGGAAAAACTGATCCCTATTAAAAAAGAAATAGCCCAGATGGTGGCGGTCAATGCGGCAGGTGAAACCGTCCTTTACCCGCCGGTGGAAATGCTGTTTGATCCGTTGCTTAACTTACTGGATTACCAGCTTTGCCCCGCAGAGCTTAATACGCAAACCCTGTACAAGGTTGAAGCTATTGCATTGGCAGTTGTAAAAAACTTTCAATCACCGGGCATTTTTGCCGTTGAAATGTTTGTGAACAAGAACGATGACGTGTTTGTAAACGAAACGGCGCCCCGGGTGCACAACAGCGGACACCACACCATTGAAGCACATTACAGCTCTCAGTTTGATATGCTCTGGAGAATCCTGCTGGGTTACCCATTGGGCAATGCGGATGCTATTCTGCCTTCCATTATGGTCAATATCATCGGCGCTGAAGGCTGCAGCGGGCCGGTGAAATATGAAGGCCTTGATGAAGTGCTGAAAATGGATAATGCATTCGTACATCTTTACGGTAAAAAAGAAACAAGACCCGGCCGGAAAATGGGCCATGTCACCATAATCAGTTCCGAAAAACTGGATTTATTGCATAAGTCCAACCGGGTAAAACATACACTCATCCCCAAATCCTGACCAGTGCTGTAAAAGCTGCCTGAAGTCAACAGCACTACGCCAAAAAGGCTTTATTTTAGCGCATTAAACAGGCATATACCGTGAAGTTTTATTTAAAGTTTCTCGTTACAGGTTTTATTGTTTTTTTATCTTCCTGCGGTGGCAATGATAAAAAAAGCAACGGACAGCCTGCACCGGGCGGCCTTCAAAAACAGCCTCCGCTGGCTGTAGAGGCCATGATCGTTTCTTCCAAAGTATTAAATACTGACATTGAAGTACCGGGCTCTTTGCTGGCCAATGAATCCACAGAGATACATCCCGAAGTTTCCGGCCGGCTGGTTTTGCTGAATGTACGGGAAGGCGCTATGGTAGGTAAAGGAACTTTGCTTGCCAAATTATACGATGGCGATTTACAGGCACAGCTTCAGAAACTGGAAGTACAACTTAAAAAATCTGAAATACAGCTTAAGATTGCTGAACAAAATGAGCAAAGGTCATCAAAGCTTTTGCAAATACAAGGCATCAGCCAGCAGGATTATGATATGAGTGTGCTGCAGGTAAATAATATCAGGGCAGATATAGGGATCATAAATGCTGAGATGGGAGCCATAAGGGCCAATAGGACCAAATTAAATATTTATGCCCCCTACAGCGGAAAACTGGGATTAAAAAATGTGAGTCCCGGCGCTTTTGTTACACCCAGCACCATCATCACTACCATCAGCCAGGTAAACCAGCTCAAATTGCAATTCAATGTACCTGAAAAATATGGTGCCCTGGTGCAGAAAGGACAGACGGTTGACTTTACCGTGGACGGAAGTAATAAAAATTTTACTGCATCGGTTTTGGCAACAGAAGATGCCGTGGAAGAAACCACCCGGAGCCTTGCTGTGAGAGCCCTGGTAAAGGAAAATGACCCTGTACTGATACCCGGTGCATTTGCCAGAATTAAAATTGTGCTCGGCAAAAATGAAGAAGCGCTGATGATACCCAATAATTCCATTGTACCACAGGGAAGAAAAAAACTTGTATATCTGTATAAAAACAATAAAGCCGTATCTGCAGAAGTTACAACCGGCGTAAGGGACTCAAGTAATATCCAGGTTTTAACCGGGTTGAATAAAGGGGATACAGTGATTACTACAGGTTTGTTGTTTCTGAAACCGGATAGTGAGGTGAAACTGACGAAAGTGAATCCCCAAACCCCATAAAGCATTTTGGGAATCATAAAAACAGAAGCGATAAAGAAATAAATGTTGAACAGATGAACAAAGAATGTTGAACCTGCCTGCCTACCTCCGGTAGGTAAACCGGCAGGCAGGTGATTAAGTATAATACTACGGCGTTTATCATTCCATGTTCAGTATTCGATATTCAAAATGAATCTATCGGAGTTAAGTTTAAAACGTCCCGTCTTTGCAATGGTTTGCTCCATTGTGATTATCATCTTTGGGGCTATCGGTTATAAATTTTTAGGGGTAAGGGAATACCCTGCCATTGACCCTGCCGTTATCAATGTCCGCACTTCGTATGTGGGAGCCAGCGCTGAAATCATCGAACAGCAGATTACCGAGCCGCTGGAAAAAGCCATTAATGGTGTGCAGGGAGTAAAAAACATCACCTCCAACAGTTCACAGGGTTCCAGCAGTATTACCGTGGAATTTGAACTGAACGTTGACCTCGAAAAAGCCGCCAATGATGTACGGGATAAAGTGTCGCAGGCCATTGGTAACCTGCCGCAGGATATTGATGCCCTTCCAATCGTAACCAAGGCCGATTCTGATTCGGATCCTATCATATTTCTGCAGATTCAAAGCCAGCGGAAAGGGCTGATGGAGCTTACTGATTTTGCTGAAAATGTGGTGCAGGAACGATTACAGACCATTTCCGGCGTAAGTTCCGTCAATGTTTTTGGGCGGCGTTACTCCATGCGGCTGTGGATTGATCCTGCCAAACTCGGCGCTTATAAACTTACCATCAACGACATCCGGGCCGCATTGGACAGGGAAAACATAGAACTGCCCGGAGGAAAAATCCGGGGCAACACTACACAGCTGATTGTAAAAACCTATGGAAAGCTTACTACTGAAGACGATTTCAATAATCTGATAATCTGGGAAAGCGGAGAAGGGATTGTAAGGTTCAGGGATGTTGGCGAAGCCATGCTGGGACCGGATAATGAAGAAAGCGCCTCCAGGAAAAATAATGTCCCGTCGGTCAGCATGGGCTTAATCGCCCAGCCGGGCTCCAACCAGATCGATATTGCCGATGAAGTTTACAACAGGATAGAACAGATCAAAAAAGACATGCCCCCGGATATCATCCTTGAAGTGGGATACGACCGGACACAGTTTGTAAAAAAAGCCATCAGCGAGGTAAAAGAAACACTGGCAATCGCCGTGGGCCTGGTAGTGCTTATCATTTTCCTGTTTTTCAGGGAATGGAGCATTGCTTTGCGTCCGCTGATTGATATCCCTGTTTCCCTCATTGGCGCATTTTTTATCATGTACCTGATGGGATTTTCCATCAATGTACTTACGCTGCTCGCCATTGTTCTTGCCACCGGCCTTGTAGTGGATGACGGCATTGTGGTAACAGAAAACATTTTCAAGAAAATGGAACAGGGCATGAACAAGCATAAAGCTGCCCTTGAAGGTTCCAAAGAAATTTATTTTGCCGTAATCGCCACTTCACTCACACTGGCCATTGTTTTTTTGCCCATTATATTCCTGCAGGGCTTTGTGGGCCGGCTGTTCAGGGAGTTTGGTATCGTTCTCGCCGGTGCTGTTCTTATTTCGGCATTTGTTTCTCTTTCACTCACACCGGTGCTGAATATTTTTCTTACAAAAAAAGATCCGCATAAACATTCCTGGTTTTACCGGGTAACGGAACCTTGCTTTACCTGGCTTGAAAATTTTTACCGGCGGAGTTTGCAGGGTTTTATGGCTATAAGAATGACGGCGACTCCGGTAATTATCACCGCCTGCCTCGCTGCCATTTATTTTATCGGCAAAAAACTTCCTTCCGAACTGGCGCCGATGGAAGACCGCAACCGTGTCCGCACCAGCATTACCGGACCTGAAGGCTCTGATTTTGATTTTACCGACCGGGTGAATTATGAAATCGCCCAGCAGTTGATTGACTCCATTCCTGAAAAATATGTAGTGCTTGCTTTTGCGCCTGGGTTCGGTGGTGGCGGCCCCAATGCTTCTTTCATCAGTATGGGCCTGGTGGATGCCGGTGAAAGAAAGCGTTCGCAGGACCAGGTGTCCCAGCAAATGAGCCGCATGTTCAGGAGGTATACCAATGTAAGAGTGTTTGCCATACAGGAGCAAACCATCTCAGTGGGTTTGGGCGGCAGGGGTTCTTTCCCCGTTCAGTTCGTGTTGCAGAACCTGAATTTCGACAAACTGAAACAGGTGGTGCCGAAATTTATGGAAGAGGTTTCCAAAAGCCCCGTCTTCCAGGGGTTTGATGTGAACCTGAAGTTCAACCAGCCTGAATTACAGATAATAATTGATCGCTTAAAGGCCAACCAACTTGGTGTTTCTGTATTGGATATCAGCAATACACTGCAACTTGCATTAAGCGGCCGCCGTTTTGGATATTTCATAAAAGACGGAAAACAATATCCCGTTATCGGGCAGGTGGGCCGCAATGACCGGGACGATCCGCTTGACCTGAAATCTTTTTATGTAAGAAACAACCGGGGTGAACTGATACAGCTCGACAATGTGGTGAATATGGAAGAAAGCGCCAGCCCGCCCACCATCTTTCACTTTAACCGTTTCAAAAGCGCTACCATCCAGGCTGGCCTTGTCCCGGGCAAAACCATCGGCGATGGAATTGATGAAATGAACCGCATTGCAAAAAACCTGTTAGATGAATCTTTTTCCACTTCGCTGAGCGGCGCATCCCGTGACTATGCAGAAAGTTCTTCCAACACTTCCTTTGCTTTCCTGCTGGCGCTGGTGCTGATATTTCTGGTGCTGGCTGCACAGTTTGAAAGTTTTATTGACCCGTTGATTATTATGGTTACCGTGCCGCTGGCATTGGCGGGGGCCGTACTGACATTAAAATTATTTGGCCAGACGCTGAATATTTTTTCACAGATCGGTATCATCATGCTGATTGGTCTTGTAACCAAAAACGGGATTCTGATTGTTGAATTTGCCAACCAGAAAAGAAGAAGGGGCGAAATGAAAATACCAGCCGCAATTGACGCAGCCGTGGCAAGGCTCCGGCCCATTTTAATGACAACACTGGCAACCACTTTAGGTGCATTGCCCATTGCACTGGCAATCGGTTCAGCCGGCAAAAGCCGGATACCGCTGGGTGTGGTGATCATCGGAGGTATGTTGTTTGCCCTAGTACTTACCTTGTACATTGTGCCGGCCATGTATTCGTTCATGTCATCCAAAAAAAGAGCAACGACAGATGAAGCCGCTTAGTTTATTTATCATATTATTTCCCTTGTTAACAAACGGGCAGAATAAAATACTGACGCTGGAAGAAGCCATTGCCACTGCTTTGCAAAATAATTTTGACATCAGACTGTCAAAGAATGATTCCATGGTGGCTGCTCTTGATTATTCATTCCGCAATGCAGCATTTCTTCCCCGGCTGAATGCAAATGCTGCCGGTGTTTGGAACAACAATGCCCAAAAACAGCGGTTCAATGACGGCACTCAACGGGAACTGAACGATATCCAGTCCAACACATATAATTTGGGTGTGCAGCTGAACTGGACTTTATTTGACGGAATGAAGATGTTTGCCACAAGGGATAAAGCGAAGGAACTGGTTTCACTCGGCGAACTGGCAATTAAAAACCAAATCATCAACACGGTGGCGGCTGTAATTACCAATTATTACAATATCGTTCGGCAAAAGCAGCAATTAAAAGCAGTGGAAGAGCAAATAGGATTAACCGGGGAACGGGCCAAACTGGCTCAATACAGGTTGGACATCGGAGTTGGCACAAAACCAGAAGTGTTGCAGAGCAAAGTAGACCTTAATGCCCAGAAGTCTGCACAATGGCAGCAGCAAACCCTGATTGCCCAACTGAAAGAACAACTTAACCAGGTTATGAATGTAACACAGGTTTCCCCGTATGATGTAAGCGATTCCATTCCGCTTAACATGAATGTTTTATTGATAGATATAATGGGAGGTATTGAAAATGGCAATCCTGCACTCCAGATCGCCCGGAAGAATATCACCATTGCCGGCCTTACATTGAAGGAGAGAAAGGCAGAGCGTTTCCCGGTTATCAATTTTAACTCAGGCTACAGTTATGGCAGAAATAATAATAAAGCAACCGTCAACCCCTTTCAGCCGCTCTTCAGCCGTAATATTGGCCGTAATATCGGGATTACTGCTACCATCCCGATATTGAACAACTTTACGGTAAAACGCAACATCCGGCAGGCAGAACTTGATATACAATATCAGCAACTGTTGTATGACAATCAGAAGTCCCTTCTTCAACTGAGTGTGCTTAATGCCTACTATGCATATGAACAGCAAAAGAAAACACTGGCACTGGAAGAAGAAAATATTTTGCTGGCCAAAGAAAATGTGGACATCATTTTCCAGGTGTATAAACTCGGCGCTACCCCTTATATCCAGCTCCGCGAAGCGCAAAAAAGCCTCGAAGACGCTTACAACCGCTTAATCGCCGCAAGGTACAATACCAAACTGGCGGAAACAGAATTATTAAGGTTAAAAGGAGATTTGGTGAAGTAGATTCTTGCTGCATGTTGCTGGTTTCTCGTTACTTTTGAATATAATTTCTCCAATGAACCCACTTGTTGGCATCATCATGGGCAGCGACAGCGACCTGCATGTTATGCAGGCGGCTGCAGATATTCTCAGACAGTTTGACATACCGCATGAGGTAACCGTTGTGTCGGCCCACCGCTCCCCGCACCGCATGATTGAGTATGCCCAAAAAGCAAAAGAAAGAGGCCTCAAAGTAATTATTGCCGGTGCCGGCGGCGCCGCACACCTTCCCGGCATGGTGGCATCTGTAACTACACTGCCGGTAATAGGCGTTCCCATCAAATCATCCAACTCCATTGACGGCTGGGACTCTGTTCTATCCATTCTTCAAATGCCCAACGGGGTACCGGTAGCCACTGTCGCATTGAATGCAGCAAAAAATGCAGGTATCCTGGCTGCTGAAATTCTCGGCACGGCCGATGAAAAAATATCCCTTACCGTCTCTCATTACAAAAAATCACTGAACAATGAAGTGATTGAAAAGGTGGAAAAGCTGAAGAAAGAAGGATGGGAGAATAAGTTTGACTGATTTTGTAAATAATATAAAAATTTGTTTGAACCACATAGGCACAATAGAAACATAGGTTAACACATAGAATATATGAGATTAACAAAAAGGTATTTAGATGAGTTAACTTATAAAGTTATTGGATGTGCCATTGAAGTGCATAAACATCTTGGTCCCGGCCTAATAGAAAGTGTTTATGAGAAATGCTTTCTAAAAGAGCTGACCCTTAGAGGCATTGCATTCAAAAACCAATTCTGGGTTCCGGTACGATATAAAGAACTTGAATTAGACGCCGAATAACGGCTGAATGTTTTAGTGGAAGACATTTTATGTGTCGAACTTAAGGCACTAGAAGGACTCTTGCCGGTACATGAAGCAATTTTGCTTTCTTATATGCAAATGCTTGGGAAACCAAAGGGAATAATAATAAATTTCCATTGTACCAATATTTTCAAAGAAGGTCAAAGAACCCTTGTTAATAATTTATTTTCAATGCTGCCTGCCGAATAAGAAAATCTATGTGACAGCCTATGTACCTATCTTCCTATGTGGTTCACCCCTTTTTAAGGGCATTTTGTTTGATATGTTGCTTTTTCTTTCTATCCTGCCGTAACATCCAAATACTTCAGGAAGTAAAACCGCTTCCCCACTATCCTTCCGCCTCCGGCATTGAAATTCTGAACAACAGAATATATATCATAGGCGATGATGCCAATAACCTGCTGGTGCTTGACAGTAATTTAAATGCCATTGATTCCATCTCACTGTATTCATTCCCCGAAAAAAGAATACCCAAAGCGGTAAAACCCGACCTGGAAGCGATCGCCGTTTTACCCGGCGGTAAATTATTTCTCGCCGGGTCCGGCTCACTGACCCCCTGCCGCAATACCGCCCTGATCATAGATCCTGTCACACGGCAAATAGACAGCATCCGGCTTGATACTTTTTATCAGCGCCTTACTTCCAATAGCATTGAGGAATTAAATATAGAAGGCATGACTGTAATATCAGCTGGAATAATCCTCTCCTGCCGCGGCAGTAAAGGTTACCCGGTAAATCATTTGATATTTACCCGGCATAATTTCTGGCTGAATCAATCAAAAACAGAAATAAATGTTACCGTGACCGGCGCAAACACTGACAGCACATCCTTCAGCGGTATTTCAGGTCTTGGTTATTCGCAAGAAAGCGATATCTTAATCATGACTCTATCCACCGAAGATACCCGTAACAGATTTGATGACGGCACTATCGGTAAAAGTTACCTGTGGATAGTGAAGAACATTTCTTCAAAAAGAATGCACAAGACCATTCTTCCCGATAAAATCATAGATCTGGATGCAATGGACAGTCGTTTTAAAGGACAAAAGATTGAATCCGTATGCATCATGAAAGAAACCAAAAAACAGTTTCATCTATTACTTGCAGCAGATAATGATAACGGAAGCAGCACCCTGTTCAGGCTTACCGTGGGTAAAGAATAAAGCTGATATTGTGGAAATTCACTATTTTTCTGATGTCTTTTACCGCACTTTAAACCGGAAATATGAAAAAGCTGCTCCTGCCGGTCGCTGTTTTTCTTTCAATTGCCTGTTACCAAATTGCTGCACAAGCCCCGCTGAAGTTCAGGGATACCCCCATCAAGGGCCCTCAATCATTTGCCATTATAGTAGGCATTCCCAAATACAAATATGTGCGGCCGCTGAGCTATGCTGATAAAGACGCTGTACTTTTCAGGGATTTTCTGAAATCACCCGGCGGCGGAGCGCTGAAGGATGATAATATTTATATGCTGCTGAACGAAGAAGCCCTTGCCTCCGCTTTCTGGACTAAAGGGTTTCAGTGGCTGCGGGCCAAACAACTGCAAAAAGGCGACAGGCTTTTTATTTACCTCGCCGGGCATGGCGATGCCATTGATGAAGACCAGTATTTCTTTTTAAGCCACGACTGCAACCCCGCAGGCGATAAAAACAATTACCTAGTGGGCGGGGCCATTCAGCTGTATAACCTGAAAAAGAAAATTGCCAATGAAACCACCAAAGGTGTGGAAGTTGTTTTTGTGATGGATGCCTGCCGTTCCAATGAACTGCCGGGCGGGCAACAGGGACTTGATTATCTAAACACGGTCATCTCAGAAAAAAAAGTTGGCGAGCTCATGATGCTGGCCACTGCAGCCGGCCAGGAATCGCTGGAAGACGCAACTATCGGTAATGGCCACGGCCTTTTTACCTGGTACCTGGTTGACGGGCTCAGCGGCGTGGCCGACACGGAAGGCGGCCGTGCAGACAGTAAAGTGACATTCGGGAAAATCAAAACTTATGTTGACAAGAATGCCCCATCAGTGGCACAGGAACGGTTTAAAAGAAAACAGGACCCTTTCTTCTGCTGCACCGAGTTTAATGACAGGATTGTGAGCCGTGTGGACGCAGCTTATTTGCAAAAATGGCTTAAAGAAAAAATCGCCGTGGCGGCAACTCATTTGACGGTTTTACACCAACCGGTTATGAAAGATATGCAGCAGATACCAATCTGATTGAAACCTACAACCGGTTTAACAGGGCCATCAGATCAAATAACCTTACCGGGAGTGCATCAGCAGAAGATTATTACCGGCAGTTAGAAAAAAGGGTTCCCGGAAATCCCCATACACTGGATGCCAAAACAACTTTGGCAGAAGAACTGATCAATGAAGCGGGCTTACCGATATAAAAGATAATGCCGCCACCACACCTTATGCTGTGGCGCTGTCTTCGCTGAAAAAGAATTTGTTTTCGCTGAATATTTACCTGAGAAAAGGAAGGTGATCATTTTAGCTTTGCCAGCGCTTTCCCGATGCGCTTCCAGCCTTCTTCAATATTTTTCATGCTGTTGGCAAAGGAAAAACGTACACAGCGGGGTTCCCCGAAAGCATCGCCCATAACGGAGGATACATGAGCCGTGTTAAGCAGGTACATGGAAAAGTCCGCTGCATTCTGAATGATGTTTTCACCGTCTGTTTTCCCGAAGAAGCGGCTTACATCCGGAAATACATAAAATGCACCTTCCGGTTCGGGGCATTGCAGTCCCGGAATATCTTTTACAAGTTCCTGCACTCTTTTTCTGCGCCGGGCAAATTCTTCCTTCATTTCCATAGTTGGGCGCAGGTCTGATGTGAGGGCTGTAACGGCAGCTTTTTGTGCAATGGTATTGGCGCCGCTGGTAAACTGTCCCTGCACTTTTTCACAGGCTTTGGCAATGTCAGGATGCGCTGCTAAATATCCCAGCCTCCAGCCTGTCATCGCAAATCCCTTGCTCAGCCCGTTTACTACCACCACCCGGTCCTGCAACGATTCAAACTGAGCCATGCTGTGATGTCTGCCTGTAAAATTGATGTATTCATAAATCTCATCCGAAAGGATGAAGATGCCGGAATATTTTACAAACACTGCAGCCAGTGCAGCCAGTTCATCCCGGCAGTACACTGCCCCGCTGGGATTGCAGGGTGAAGAAAAAAGAAAAAGTTTGGTACGGGAAGTAATGGCAGCTTCCAGTTGTGCAGCTGAGATTTTAAAACCCTGGGCAGGAGTAGTATGAATTTCCACCACTTTTCCTCTTGCAATCTTCACCAGCTCACTGTACGTAACCCAAAACGGAGTGGGAATGATGACCTCATCATCTTCATCCACCAGGGCAAGAATGGCATTGGCAAGGCTTTGTTTGGCGCCGGTGGATACAACGATGTGCTCAGGTTTATATTCAAGCTGATTGTCTCTTTTGAATTTTTGACAAATAGCTTCCCGCAGATCCGGAAAACCTGCCACAGGGGGATAGTGGCTCCAGTTGTCATTAATCGCTTTGATCCCAGCCTCTTTAATGTGCTGCGGCGTGTCAAAATCAGGTTCGCCCAGACTGAGGTCTATAACATCAACACCTTTTGCCCGAAGCTCCCGCCCCAGTTTGGCCATTCTCAGTGTTTCGGGTTCATTAAACCGCTGCAATAAAGATGATAGCTGCATTATAACTGATTTGAAAATGGATTACACCGAAAATAATCCCCTGCTGCAAATGTAACTTGCCGGAGATAAAGTTTATCGGTTTCAGTCAGCATAGTTAAATAAAAAAGAACGAAGAGGCGGTTTCACTTTCCGGCTCCGCTTCAGCTCATAGTCAGCAATCAGCCGGCCGAGGTTTTTCATAAACGGAAAACCAACGCTGTCATAATCATACCGGTTGTCATTATAAATACCGTCGCTGTTACAATGGATAACAGCGCTCAGTATAAACTCAGTATTGTTTTTTAAGTCGGTGAAATACGCTGCATCTATCAAAAATCCGTAAGCATCCCCAACTTTGTTGAAAATGCGGATATGCGGCTCATGCATACCTTTCTCTGCTCCATAATAAAGAAATTTTACGTAGGTATCCCATGCTTCAGCCGTATCATATTTTGGCCATTTTGATTCCTGCGGCAGCATGGACATATAGCGGCGGAGAAAAACATAATCTTCTGCAGTCAGGTTAAACAGTTTTTCTTTTTCCACCCATTCAGGAAACATGATACTTTTTAACATGGAGTGAAGGCTGGGTAAAAACAGCCGGTTCTTTTTTGAAAAATCAAATGGTCCATTTACCAGTTGGCCGCCCCGCATAAAGCCCTTCCCCATCCGGGTGTTTCGTTCGGCATATGGCAACCTGCTTTTTCCCGCAGGTTTATGATAAAGCAGTTTTCCGCTGCTGTCAAAAAAACTAACGGGGTTGGTATGCCGGTTTTCTTCTTCTGAAAGGCTTATTTCCAGCCGGTGAATGATCTGCACATCCGTATACCCCATACCATGCAGGGTATTGCTGATATACTCCTGCCCCAAAAATTCATAGAGGCGGTTGAATGCATCATTATCGCTTACCAGCAATATTTTTTTAATATAATGGGCAATCGTGGGCCTCCCGTCAGGCGCAGTGGGGTCGTTACACACTTCAGTTTGCCTGTCTCCTGCCTCACCGGTGATCATGGTACTGTGCATATTCAGCCCGGGCACATTCAGCTCATTCAGTTTCTGCAGGGCCAGAACAGCCACCGGAAATTTTACCGTGGAGGCCGGGTAAAAATATTTTTCATTGTCCACATTGAAATAGTGATCGGTGAATTTTATTTTTCCTTTCCGGGTCCTGTTAATCTGTGTATAAATAATCTGTACGTTCAAATCATTTGTTGCGGCCAGCACCTGCCCGAATTGATCCAGGTGGCGCCCCATCAGCCCTGCAAGCAGTGTGTCTTTGGTATTGGGTTGAGTGATGGCAGGCGCTGCAGCTGTCATAAGCATGGTTATTGTGAAAATGCCCCGGGAAATTATACGGCAAAACGCTTTCATAAACGGTAAATTAGTTCTAAAATTAGAACTGGGAATGGATTAATACCTGAAATTAACAGGCCCTGGTGCAACAGCTATGGCCTTAATGCTTAAAAGCAAACCTATCCCGGCCCGGCTTGTGATAACAAGCATATTATTGCGGAAGGCGGACAAAGCAAAAACTTACTTACCGGTTATTTATGCAGGCATTGCCTTCCTACTTTTTGCAGGGCTTACTTACTTCATATTTAAAACGCTGAAAACCACCTGAAAAAGGTTTTCTGGCCGGCAAAAATTAGCCCTCTCTGCCTGCACCAGTTTACGCCCTGAATCCCTATCTTTGCCGTCCTTAAAAATCGTATAAACCCCTTGTACTGTTCAGGATAGAACGCAGGGGCTAATCTGTAAATCACCCATTGTATGCAACTGAAAGGCCTGGTTCGTTTTTTTACAGTTCTGCTTATTATTTACTCCCTGTATCAGCTTTCCTATACCTGGTTTGTGCGCCAGCATGAAAAGAAAATGGAGACCCGTGCCAGGGCATATGTAAAAAAGAATTTTCCATCCGCCCTTGAAAAATTTCCGAACAACAAAGAATTACAAATCAGATACCAGGATAGCCTGGACAAGATGTACCAGCAGCGTCTTGATAAACTGCTCGACAGTACCAAGGATAAGATCATTACCTACGGCATCAACGGCGCTGTGAGTTACAAAAAAGCCAAGGCGGAAGAACTGAACCTGGGGCTTGACCTGCAGGGCGGTATGAGTGTAACGCTGGAGGTGGAAATGACCGGTTTGCTCCGCTCCCTTGCCAATGATTCCAAAGACCCCAATTTCCTGGCAGCCCTGCAAAATGCCAATAACCGCAAGGCCAACAGCGGCGCTGATTTTGTTACTCTGTTTGTAGAAGAATACAGAAAGCTGGAAAGGGTTCGTCCGCTTGCATCCCTGTTTGCCGGCGGCGCTTCCGGTCAGATTGATATCAATTCTTCTGACAGTAAAGTAGAAAGCTATATCAGACAGCAGGCCAACGAAGCTTTTGACAGAACGTATAATAAACTTACCAAACGTATTGACCAGTTTGGTGTGGCGCAACCATCCATTAACCCCATTAAAGAAAGAAGCCTGATCAATGTGGAGCTGCCCGGCGTAAAAGACAAAGAAAGGGTGAGAAAACTGCTGCAGAGCACCGCCAACCTTCAGTTCTGGGAAACTTATAAGCTTACCGACCTGGGACAGGCGTTTGTGAATTTTGATAACGAATTTGATGCTTACCTGAAAGGGACTTTAACAGATTCCGTTCCCGCTGCTCCCGATACAACACCAGGAACAAATCCTGATACAACAAAGAATCAGACACCCGATACAACTAAACATATTCTGTCAAAAAATATTGACACTGCTGAAAAAACCAATGAAGTAACAGCGCAGAAAAGAAGTATCCAGGAGTTTATTCAGCTTGGCGCCGGCGAAGGCATTGGCCTGGTAAACCTGAAAGATACTTCGGCAGTGATGGAGTATCTCACATCAGACCCGTTACGCCGCCATTTTCCGCCTGATGCTGTTTTTGCCTGGGGGGAAGCAAGCAGGGTTAGCACCAAACAATATCCCCTTTATGTGCTGCGCACCTATAACCGTGAAAAAGCACCGCTGGAAGGCGATGCCATCACAAAAGCTGAACCTCAATACGACAATACCGGCAAGCCCATTGTTTCCATTGAAATGAACAATGCAGGTGCTATTGAATGGGGTAAGATCACTGAAAAAAGTTTCAGGGATAAAATTCCTATTGCTATCGTACTGGATGGCGTGGTGTATTCAGCCCCTATAGCCGAAGGTAAACTGGGCAACCGTTCCCAGATCACCGGTAACTTTTCCATTGAGCAGGCTACCGATCTTGCCAATATCCTTAAAATCGGTAAACTGGATGCCCCGGCCAAGATTGTGCAGGACCAGCAGGTGGGGCCCACGCTGGGTAAAAAAGCAATTTTAGGCGGATCAAAGGCTTTCATCATTTCGTTTGTTGTAATCTTCCTGCTGATGCTGGTATATTATAACACCAGCGGATGGGTGGCCAATATTGCCCTAATACTGAACCTGCTGTTTACCGTGGGTATCCTGGCTGGTTTGGGCGCCACACTTACGGCTCCCGGTATAGCCGGTCTGGTACTTACCATCGGCATGGCAGTTGACACCAACGTAATCATTTATGAACGCATCAAGGAAGAATTGACCAGGGGAAAGGGTTATATACCTGCCATCAATGACGGGTACCGCCGCTCACTGCCGCCGGTGCTTGATGCCCATGTTACCACCCTCCTTACAGCCATTATCCTGTTCTATTTCGGTTTGGGCCCGGTGAAAGGATTTGCAACAACACAGATAATCGGTATCCTGCTTTCTCTTTTCTGCGGTATCCTTGTAAGCCGCTGGATAACCGATATTTTCACTAACAAGAAAAAACACCTGCAATATTTTACCGGCATCTCCCGCCGTATTTTCCAGCATGCCAAATTCAAATTCATTGAATACAGAAAGTACACCTATGTTATTTCAGTAATTGTGCTGGCGCTGGGTATTGCTTCGTACTTCAATGGCTTTCACTATGGGGTGGAGTTTAACGGAGGCCGCAGTTTCCAGGTAAAATTTGACAAACCGGTTGATGTTGAAAAGGCGAGAACCGATCTCCGGGTTGCTTTTGGAGGTGAAAACCCCATTATCAAAACAGTGGGTGATAATTCCACTCTTGACATTACCACTTCCTACCAGATCGATAACCCAAGTATCACTGCTGATTCCATTGTGGAAAGCAAACTGATGGAAGGTTTGATAAATCACCTGCCGCAGGGCATTACGTACGAAAAATTTGATACGCAGTACAAACTGGGTTCCAATAAAGTGCTTCCTACCATATCCGATGACCTGAAAAGCGGCGCCGTAAAGGCCACTGTCTTTGCCCTGGTAATTATCTTCCTTTACATATTTGTACGTTTCCGTGACTGGAGGTATTCACTCGGCACCATTGTGGCATTGCTGCACGACGTATTTGTTACTTTGGCTGTTTTTTCCTTTGCCCGCAATATTGTTCCCTTCCCGCTGGAGATTGACCAGCATTTTATTGCCGCGGTGCTCACCGTAATCGGTTTCTCTATGAACGATACGGTAATTGTATTTGACCGTATCCGGGAAGACAGCAGCCTGATGCCCAATGCGCCCCGTACCGAAGTCATCAACCGGGCCATCAACGAAACTTTGAGCCGTACCATCATGACCTCGCTAACGGTATTCCTCACCATTCTTATTCTCTTCCTGGTGGGTGGTGAAGTAACGAAAGGATTTGCCTTTGCTATGCTGATTGGTGTGGTAACGGGTACTTATTCTTCCATTTTTGTTGCAGCGCCGATACTGGTTGACCTCGGTGGCCGCCGGGCGCTGGGCAAAAAGACAATGGAAGCAGCTCCCAAACCTGAACCTGCTGTTGTAAAGAGTTAAATAAATTCATTGAGCGCAACTAAAATAAAAACCTCCCGATGGGAGGTTTTTTAATTCAATGAGGTATAATATCAGACCGCAAAACTCGTCCCGCAGCCGCAGGTGCTGCTGGCATTGGGGTTTTTCCCGCCCGGTGTCTCCTCCTCCCGGCCTTGTGCGCTGGCAGGGACGCCGGGCTACTACGAAGAAACACACATCACTTCAGCAGTCTTTTTTGGCTACGCTAAAATTCTCATTCCCCTTCTGTGTTGTATATCTCTCCCTGAATATTTCTTCTATATCCGTTACTGTATAAGCTGCATGCCGGCCCGTTATATAATACCTTGCAGAACTGTGTTCATATTTCGTTATATCCGCAACTAATTTCCATTTACCGGCGCAGGGATTGTTATGCATGTATATCAGTTTTTGATAGGCAAACTCCGCTGTTTCGCAAAACTTCCAGTCAAACGATTCCTTCCAAACCTCATGTATTTTACCCTTTTCTCTTCCTTGGGTGGTTACGGCTCTTTCTAGTTCTGTCAGTATTTCATGCTTACCTTCTTTTTTTAGCCTCTCTATTAGCTCATAAGCCATGAACCGTTTACCATCACCAATTATAGTGTTAATTTTTTTCTCTGACGATGTAAAGTCAATCAGCGTATGTACATGATTGGGCATAATAACATAACCGGCAATCCGGTGGTTTTTCTTTTTCAGATAGTCAAACCAGTTATACACCAAATCATAGCCGCCTGTTTGTTCTATCAGTGAAATCCATTTATAACAGGTAAAAGTGATGAAAAACAATCCTTCGTTATATGGTATATCCCGGCGCACTGGCATTAATAAAATTAACAAATGATGCGCTACTCTCCCACGGCCAATGTCCCATGGCTTACGCACAAAGCCTGGCATGGAGACATGGCCGGAAAAGGGTGTTCTCCCACGGCCAATGTCCCATGGCTTACGCACAAAGCCTGGCATGGAGACATGGCCGGAAAAGGGTGTGAGTGGGGGAGACTCCGGGCGGGATAGATACTGGTTGACCTCGGTGGCCGCCGGGCGCTGGGCAAAAAGACAATGGAAGCAGCTCCCAAACCTGAACCTGCTGTTGCAAAGAGTTAAATAAATTCATTGAGCGCAACTAAAATAAAAACCTCCCGATGGGAGGTTTTTTAATTCAATGAGGTATAATATCAGACCGCAAAACTCGTCCCGCAGCCGCAGGTGCTGCTGGCATTGGGGTTTTTAAAGGTAAAGCCGCGGTTATTCAGCCCGTCCTGCCAGTCCACCTGCATGCCGTACAAATACAGCTCATGTGCCTTGTCCATAATGCAGGGTATGCCATCAATTTCAAATCTGTGGTCATTTTCTTTGGGGTGGTTAAAACCCAGCACATAGGTCATGCCCGAACATCCGCCGCCCTTTACACCCACCCGCAGCCGCTGTGTAGGGTCAAAGCCTTCTGCCACCATGAGTTTTTTTATTTCAGCCAGGGCGCTATCGGTAAGGGTAACCGGTATTGTTTGTAGAGTCTCCATACTACAAAAATAAAAACTCTTTTGTTGCGATACCAGATCATCGCTTCCGGAAAAAGGAATTTTCCTGTCATTGCCAGGTTAACTTATTTACCAATTAACTAATCACCTGATTAACCCCCTCCCTTCCCTATTTTTGCTGTGCTATACAATGCTTTATTATGGATAATGCTACCGTCAGCCTGATTGTTTCCGTTCTTGCCTTTTTACTGGCCATCGCCGCCTTTTTAAAAAAACCGGCAAAGCCTGATGCGGTTTCTCCAAACGGAATATCCAATACAGGGCAACTAAAGCTGCAGGCCTATGAGCGGCTTGTATTGCTTACGGAGAGGATTGCATTGCCCAACCTCATCTGCCGGTTAAGCCAGCCCGGCATCTCGGCCTATGAAATGAAGATCATACTGACTGAAAACATTAAGGCCGAATTTGAATATAACAGCACCCAGCAATTATATGTAAGCCCCGTAAGCTGGGATGCCGTGCGCAACCTGAAGGAGCAGAATATCATGATCGTTACTAAAGTAGCTGCCCTGCTGCCGCCTGAAGCATCAGCCGCCGACCTGAATAAGAAAATTCTGGAGCTCATTATGTCGCAGCCCAACGGCCCCATACATGAACTGGTATTGCAGGCACTGAACTTTGAAGCAAAAAAACTGATGACATGAAGAAGGCCCCCCTGATATTGTCGCTGCTTGTGAGTTCAGTAATGATGGGGCAGCAAAACAGGATTAAGTTTGGTTTTATAGGATTTCCCTCTCAAAGCGGTTTTGGCATTGGTAATATCGGTTATGAACGGTTGGACCAATCACAGAAAAAATCCTGGCAAATACTTTACTCCATGTCAGGCGGTTCCGTGGCAGTAGATGCCGAATCGTACCAGCGGAAATGGCTTACGGTTGAACGCCTTTTCTATTTTACTGCCATCAGTAAAAAACTGACCTATTTTTATTCGCTTTTTCTTGAAACAGGTGAGAGAACTTCGGAACCGGGGCATATTGCCATTTATGATACTTCCCGGTATGAGGGGTTCAGGGCTTTTGAACTAAGCCCCGGTGCAGCGCTGGGCCTGAAATTCAATTTCTCAAAAAGGTTGGCGCTGGAAACTGGCGCCGGACCAAAACTTATATGGCTGAAAGGGAAAAAGGAATATTATAACCGCAGGGATAATATTCATTTCAATACACCCTATCAAGAAACAAGACCGGGCTTCCGGTTCTTGTTCAGTTGCTCCTGGCAGTTCTGAACTTATTTTTAAAAAAACTCATGCAATGAGTGAGCCAAAAAAATATACGGACAGCGGTATGGAGATCAAACCCGTTTACGGCAAAGAAGATACGCAGGGGCTGCAGGATGAAAAACCCGGCCAGTTTCCCTTTACCCGGGGTGTACAGCCCAATATGTACCGGGGAAAACTCTGGACCATGCGCCAGTATGCAGGCTTTTCAACGGCTGAAGAAAGTAATAAGCGTTATCACTATTTACTCTCACAAGGTGTAAGCGGTTTAAGTGTGGCTTTCGATTTACCCACACAGATTGGTTATGACAGCGACCATCCGCTAGCGGAAGGAGAAGTGGGGAAAACCGGCGTGGCCATTGACAGCCTTGAAGACATGCAGGTTCTTTTCAGCGGCATAAAACTGGAAGATGTCAGCACTTCCATGACCATCAATGCTACCGGCTTTATATTGCTGGCGCTGTATGCTGCGCTGGCCCGGCAGCAGGGGGCTGATCTGAAAAAACTTAACGGAACGATACAGAATGATATCCTGAAAGAGTATGCTGCACGGGGCACTTATATCTACCCCCCCAAGCCATCTATGCGCATCATCACCGACATTTATGAATGGTGCAGCCGGGAGATGCCTAAGTGGAATACCATTTCCATTTCAGGCTATCATATCCGTGAGGCAGGCAGCACCGCAGCGCAGGAAATTGCTTTTACCCTGAGCAATGGCAAGGCTTATGTACAAGCCGCACTTAAAAGGGGGCTTGATATAAATGTATTCGGCAGGCGGCTTTCTTTCTTCTTCAATGCCCACAATAATTTATTTGAAGAAGTGGCTAAATTCAGGGCCGCCCGTAAAATGTGGGCGCAGATAATGAAAGGCCTCGGCGCCACCGATCCTAAAGCCATGATGCTGCGTTTTCATACGCAAACCGGCGGCAGTACGCTTACGGCGCAGCAACCGCAGAATAATATTGCAAGGGTAACCATACAAACACTGGCTGCCGTGCTGGGCGGAACACAATCGCTCCACACCAATGGTTTTGATGAAGCACTGAGCCTGCCTACTGAAGAAGCTGCAAGAATTGCCCTGCGCACACAGCAGATAGTGGCTTTTGAAAGCGGTGTGGCCGATACGGCAGACCCCCTGGCAGGATCCTACTATACCGAAAACCTTACCCATGAAATGGAAAAAGCCGCCACTCTCCTTATGGAAAAAATTGATGCCATGGGCGGAAGTGTTGCCGCCATTGAACAGGGTTTTATCCAGAATGAAATAGCCAAAAGCGCATACGAATACCAGCGTAAGATTGAAAACGGTGAAAAGATAATTGTAGGAATGAACCGCTTCCAGCTGGAGGAGGAAGAAACCCTTCCGCTGCTGAAAATAAACGACCAGGTACGCCAGGCACAGGCCGAAAGACTGGCCCGGTTCCGCAACAGCCGGGACAAAGCCAAATGCGATCAGCTGCTTCAGCTGCTGAGCGATAAAGCTTCTTCCGCGGAAAATATAATGCCCGTTGTGCTGGAAGCGGTAGAAAACAAATGCACCCTTGGTGAAATAGCCGACACTTTAAGAGAAATATTCGGTGAGTATAAATAAGCGTTTCCCTGCCGAATTATTTGTTCTGAACATATTACCGTAAAACAAAGTTTACAGCAACCGGGTTTGCCATTTAAAATATTAAAGCCCCGTCAATATCTCCGGGTTTCTATTTTCTGTAATTTCATCGCTAAATACAAAATGTGTATGCAAAGTGCTTTTGTTATCAATAAGTATTTCAGAAAGCTTTTAACAGCCTGTTTCTTCCTGTTTTGCTGCCGGGCGGCAGATGCACAAAACATATCCACCTTTACTTCACCGGACACCACAAAAGTGGTTACAACAAAAAGGGCAGAAAACCACAAAAAGTATGAAGAGGAGCGGATTCAAGCCGAGGCTGAACAAAAAAAACAGGTAGAGGATTTAAAACGGGAAACTAAAAGCGGGGTAATATCTGAGTCAATGGCGGTCCGTGAATTTCCTCCAGGCACCCCTTCCTTTGTTACCGACAGCCTTAACGCTTATATAAAACGGGGGATGCAACAATGGCAAATACCCAGCCTTGCCATTTCCATCATTAAAGACGGGAAAGTGATTTTCAGCTCCGGTTATGGTATCATTGATAAAAACCAAACGAGTAAGGTGAATGAAACCACCCTTTTTATCATTGCCTCCAATACCAAACTTTTTACAGGAACCGCCGTGTCCAAGTTAGATCATGAAAAAAAATTATCGCTTAATGATAAAGTCAACAAATACCTGCCCTGGTTTCGTTTATACGACAGCACGGCTACCCGGCTGGCCACTATCCGCGACATGCTTTGCCACCGGATCGGGCTGAAGACATTCCAGGGCGATTTTACATTCTGGGATTCTAATCTTGCCAAAGACTCCATTATCTGGAAAATGCGTTACCTGAAACCCTCCGGTGAATTTCGCCAGGATTATGGCTATTGTAATTCCGCTTTCCTCGTAGCCGGCCGTGTTCTGGAAAAAGTAACAGGGGGAACCTGGGAAAAATATGTGCAGGACAATATCCTTACCCCCTTAGGGATGACGGAAACCCATATGAATACTGCTGGTCTGGCACTGCATGACAATGTGGCCCTGCCTTATAATAATCTTTACGGCCCGCTCAGCATTCTGCCTTATGATAATGTTGATAACCTGGGCCCCGCCACCAGCATGGTAAGCTGTGTGAAAGACCTGGGTAAATGGCTCATCATGCAATTAGACAGCGGCCGGTATGAAGGAAGGCAGGTGCTGCCCTGGCGGGTTATTCAAAAAACCCGTGACATCAATATACTCACCGGAAGCCGCAAATCGCCGTATTATCCCACTCATTTCGAGGGCTATGGCCTCGGCGTTTATTCTGCCGATTACAGCGGAAGACAGGTATATTGGCACACCGGCGGCGCATTCGGGCATGTAACCAATGTATGTTTTGTGCCCGAGGAAAAATTAGGCATTACCATCCTGACCAATAACGATAATCAAAGCTTTTTCGAGGCCCTCCGCTATCAGTTGCTCGATGCTTACCTCGGTGTGGCCTATACCGACAGGAGCAAATTTCTATGGGATTTTTATGTGCCGGCTAAAAAAGCGGTTGACGACTCCCTGGCTGCCATGCAGGCAAGGGTGGATAAAAAAGATGTGCCCCCTTTTAAACTGGAGGATTACACAGGCACTTATTATAATACAGTGTACGGTAAAATTACTATCACCAAAAACAACGATGGTTTGATCTGCCGTTTCCAGCGCCACCCCGAACTGATTGGGAATATGGATTACATGGACAACAATGAATTCAGGCTGACTTACTCCAATATCGGGTACGGAATATTCCCGGCTAAGTTTTCACTGAAGAACAGTAAACCATTTTCTGTACAGATCCAGATGAATGATTTTGTTGAAAGCGACGCTTATCTTTTTGTAAAAGACCCTAAAGGCATAGTAGTAAAGTAAAGTTGCTGAAGAATTAAACAAGAGTCCCGGCCATTCAGATGCCGGGTCTTTTTTTTATTACCCGCAGAACACAGGACTGACCGGCATTATTCAGGTAATTATCAGCTGGATCATAAAACTTTAGAAATGGATCATTAAAAGTCCGCAATACCATCGGGATTTTTACCGGGGCACATTAACAACTATGCGCCGGAAGGAAATCTCCGTCAGCATCAAAAAACCAGCCATTACAGAGTATTTGCTTGCCCTATGGTTAATTTGAAATCCATGTATTTATTCAATGGGTAAGCGAACCTCCGGATGTATTGACGGCAGCCAGCCAAAAAAAATAAATACTTATTTCAAGGGACCAGCCGGAAGGATAATAAGAATCAAATTGCATTGGAACAGTTTGCCGAAACGCCTTATCATGAAATTTAAGGAATCCCTGAACCCCGATTAAGATTTTTACATGCCCTGCGAAAAAGAAGATACCGCCAATTGCCTTAAACCACGGAATACAAACATTAAAAAAGCCCCGGCGCTTTACGCCGGGGCTTTGTATCAGAAGCCCTTTCACTGTTTTAAATTCATTTCTTCACTACGATCTTCCTCGCACCCACCCTCTTTCCGGCAGCGTTGAGCAATTCAACTACATAGATGCCGTCCGGTATGGCAGGTCCAAGATTAACATCAATCCTTGTGTAAGCCGTAGTGGTATTCACTGCTCTTTCATAAACCCTGGCGCCTTTCGAATCAAACACCGCAACAGTGGCAGATTCACCGGGCTGGTTAAAGAACCGGACAATGAAGTTACCGTTGTTCGGTACTGGGTATACCCAGAGTTTATCAGAAGGCTGACCGCTAACCACAATATCGGACGATGTGTTCACACAACCATTCAGGTCAGTATACACCAGTCTGTAAGTACCGATATCATCAACAGTAAGACCGGTAAGTGCCGGACCTTGCTGCAGCGGGTTGGTCAGCTGTACATTGTTCCTGAACCACCGATAAGTACCACCTGCAGGGTTAACGTTAGAACTGATCGTTAGCACCTGGCCCGGAATCAGCGCCGGTGGTATGCTGGTTACCAGGCTTACAGTCGGCAGCGGGTTCACATACAGGGTAGCTGCATTGGTAAGAACAACTGAGCAACGGCCGGTGAGCCTGCAGCGATAGGTGCCGGTATTATTTGCAAACGTAATATTAGGAATGGTATAAGTGGCTGATGTTGCACCGGCAATATCAACCCATGCTGAGCCATCCCATTGCTGCCATTGATAGGCTATCGGGCCGCCGTTAGCTGTTGCCAGTACAGTGAACGAAGCATTACTGCCCACACAGAAGAATGTTGTTGCAGGCTGAGTATTAATCGTTGGTATTTGTGCATCGTTAACCGTTACAGTGAATGAGCAGGTCCGGGTGTTACCGGCTGCATCATATGCCGTATAGGTAACGGTAGTAACACCTACACCGGTTGTACCGGTTAACAAGAACTGGGTTGAAGGCACATAGTTAATACCAGCGCCAAGATTTGAACCTGTTGTAGCGCCTGTCATCACCCAGATCAGCCTTGTTACCCCACAGTTATCACTAAACACAGGTTGCGGAGGCGTAAAGGTTGCATAACACTGATTCAGATCAGTATTACGTACCTGGTTGGCCGGGCAGGTAATATTGGGCTGCTGCACATCATTGACTGTTACTGTAAATGAGCAGGTAGATGAGTTGCCTGCGGCATCCGTTGCCTGGAAGGTATTGGTGGTAACGCCTATCGGGAATACACTACCGGAAGGAAGACCCACTGTTTGTATCAGGGTAAGTCCCTGAGTATACTGTACATTGATATTGGCGATAACATTGGTTACCCCTTGCTGGAAGTGGTTGGCAGATCCCAGTACACCATAGGATACCGTACCTCCTGTCAGGGTAAAGCCGCCATTACTTACCGGCGGGGTTATTGCACCAACGGTACCGTTAAATACCGGGCAGGCTGTCTCACCATGGATAAAGAAGGATGCCGTTGCTCCCGGAGCAATTAGCACATTGGTATTCAAACCGCAGAAACCAAGCGGGCCTGTTCCTGTAGCAAAATATGGCGGTATCGGGTTCACCACCTGCGGGCCCTGTTGGGTCCAGCCTGCTGTACTGTTTTCAATAGCAGAAGTCAGGAAGCCCGGTCTTGACCACACTGTTAAGGTCTGTGGTGCAGTTACAAGACCAAAGGCCGGGTTGCCAAACCGAATACCAAAACCATATATTGAACGGGCTACGCCTGTTGTATTGGTTATGGAGAAGAAAACACCACCCGGCATAGTATTGCCCTGCAGGGTGAATACACCGCCGCTTCCGTGGTTGGCGAAGGATGCAGGTATTTGAACAGGTGGCGGACAGTTATCTCTTACAGAAGGCAGCGGATAGTTCACTACTGCACTACATACATTCGGATCGTTAGGTACCGTGATATTAGCCGGGCAGGTAATAGTGGGGGCCTGGGTATCATTTACTGTTACAGTGAATGTACAGGATGTGGTTCCGCAAATACTGGTTGCTGTAACAGTAATTGTCGTTGTACCGAGGGGGAAGAATGTACCTGAAGCCTGTGAATAAGTGATCACCGGCGCCGGACTTCCTCCCGCTACTGCAGGCGGGTAGGTAACGATGGCACCGCATTGACCGGGGTCAGTATTAGCTATAACATTTGACGGACAGGTAAGTGTCGGCGGCCCGGTACATGGCGGTGTAGTTGCTGAACCAAATAATGGCGCAGCCGTCAGGTATGCTGTGCCACAGGACCCTGTGTTAAATGAATAAACATAAAAATGATAGGTGGTTGCGGGGCTAAGCCCTGTCGCTGAAAATGTTGTGGCGTTTGTGTTTGAAACTACAGTGCCTGTACCTAATGCAGCACCTATAACATAATTTGTTCCATTAACAGGATTTACAGGTACAGCCCCTGAAGGATATCTTACTACGAGGTAATTGGTGGCCGGAGGAACTGCTGCTGTAAAGCTGCCATTGATCTGAACCTGGGAAATGGGCGTTAATACCAGGCCCGTTGGTTGTGCAACTGGCGTCGGGCATGGAACAGCAGGAACGACATTTATGCCAATACCAGCAACATTAAGGTCACCGCTGGTAGGTAATGGAGTAACACCGCAAACTGATGAAGCATCACTATATGCTCTCCTGAAGTTCGGCGCAGCTCCAAAAGCCTGCTGGCGAATACTAAAACCTGTTCCCGTATATCCGCATTGATAAACTTCGATGATCAGATTCTGGGTAGGGTCGTAAGCAAATGGGGTTGTTAGCGGAATATCAACCCAGGTCGCTGCACCCGCCGGCGCTACAGTTGTGTTCTGCTGCCTTACTATAGTCATTGGTCCCGTATAAAAGGCGCCGGTTGAGAAAAACTGCGTAACAGGAACAGTTGCCATCCGAATCGTTAGGTTAGTGTATGTGGCATTACCCGCACTATTTGCCCAAAACCAAAGACCGGTTATATTATTTCCAGACGGGACAGGCGCCGGCAGATTGAATCCCCCTGACGATCCGGCTGGTGTGATAATCCATTGTACTTTTTTTCCGGTAGCTGGATTTGTACCGAATGGGAATACATTTCCACCACCTATAGGTTGAGCATTCCAATATTGTGGTTGTGCTTCTGATATTAATCCAATTATTAACATCAGAATAAGAATGTAAAGTTTTTTCATAAAAGCAGTTTTTAAATTTAAATAAAAACGGGCAGGTATTAAAGCCGGTAACCGGTGAATTGCGGATAGTGGATATTGCTACTTCAAAATACCGTATCAAGGTATTAAATATTTTATAATATTCAATTACCGCCACCATTGTCTGTTGATAATTCCATGATTTGTCCGTTCGGTGCATGCAGCGTCATATCAATATCTGCATCAAAAGTGCGGGTAAAATTTACAAGTCCTTGTGATAGAATTGAACCCGCAGGAATTCCTGCTACAGTATTATGAATATAGTACCTCCGGTGGTTTAAGGCGCCCCGGCACATCCGCCGGTTCCGGCTGATGGTATTAAGTTGTTTCCTGCCGTATTGGTTGCGCTGCCATTAAATGTTTGGGCAAGGCCGCTTATTGCGGAAAATAATAGTGCAGCGACAATTGCAAAGTAAAGTTTTACTCTCATAAAATAAGTTTTGGTTAGAGTTTCCTGTTTATGAAGCAGTCAAAGAGAGGCCATTACGGCAAACCGATTTAACCAAATTTAGCGACTCGGATTCTTTTTTTTAAAAACAGGGCTGAAACCCCAAAAAAATGGAGCCTTGCAGGCCGCGGAAGCTATTATTAAGGCCTGCTTATGTATTGATTCAATTAAAAAAGCCCCGGCGCTTTACGCCGGGGCTTTGTATTACAATCCTTTTCGCTGTTTTAGTCTGATTTCTTCACTACGATCTTCCTCGCACCCACCCTCTTTCCGGCAGCGTTGAGCAATTCAACTACATAGATGCCGTCCGGTATGGCAGGTCCAAGATTAACATCAATCCTTGTGTAAGCCGTAGTGGTATTCACTGCTCTTTCATAAACCCTGGCGCCTTTCGAATCAAACACCGCAACAGTGGCAGATTCACCGGGCTGGTTAAAGAACCGGACAATGAAGTTACCGTTGTTCGGTACTGGGTATACCCAGAGTTTATCAGAAGGCTGACCGCTAACCACAATATCGGACGATGTGTTCACACAACCATTCAGGTCAGTATACACCAGTCTGTAAGTACCGATATCATCAACAGTAAGACCGGTAAGTGCCGGACCTTGCTGCAGCGGGTTGGTCAGCTGTACATTGTTCCTGAACCACCGATAAGTACCACCTGCAGGGTTAACGTTAGAACTGATCGTTAGCACCTGGCCCGGAATCAGCGCCGGTGGTATGCTGGTTACCAGGCTTACAGTCGGCAGCGGGTTCACATACAGGGTAGCTGCATTGGTAAGAACAACTGAGCAACGGCCGGTGAGCCTGCAGCGATAGGTGCCGGTATTATTTGCAAACGTAATATTAGGAATGGTATAAGTGGCTGATGTTGCACCGGCAATATCAACCCATGCTGAGCCATCCCATTGCTGCCATTGATAGGCTATCGGGCCGCCGTTAGCTGTTGCCAGTACAGTGAACGAAGCATTACTGCCCACACAGAAGAATGTTGTTGCAGGCTGAGTATTAATCGTTGGTATTTGTGCATCGTTAACCGTTACAGTGAATGAGCAGGTCCGGGTGTTACCGGCTGCATCATATGCCGTATAGGTAACGGTAGTAACACCTACACCGGTTGTACCGGTTAACAAGAACTGGGTTGAAGGCACATAGTTAATACCAGCGCCAAGATTTGAACCTGTTGTAGCGCCTGTCATCACCCAGATCAGCCTTGTTACCCCACAGTTATCACTAAACACAGGTTGCGGAGGCGTAAAGGTTGCATAACACTGATTCAGATCAGTATTACGTACCTGGTTGGCCGGGCAGGTAATATTGGGCTGCTGCACATCATTGACTGTTACTGTAAATGAGCAGGTAGATGAGTTGCCTGCGGCATCCGTTGCCTGGAAGGTATTGGTGGTAACGCCTATCGGGAATACACTACCGGAAGGAAGACCCACTGTTTGTATCAGGGTAAGTCCCTGAGTATACTGTACATTGATATTGGCGATAACATTGGTTACCCCTTGCTGGAAGTGGTTGGCAGATCCCAGTACACCATAGGATACCGTACCTCCTGTCAGGGTAAAGCCGCCATTACTTACCGGCGGGGTTATTGCACCAACGGTACCGTTAAATACCGGGCAGGCTGTCTCACCATGGATAAAGAAGGATGCCGTTGCTCCCGGAGCAATTAGCACATTGGTATTCAAACCGCAGAAACCAAGCGGGCCTGTTCCTGTAGCAAAATATGGCGGTATCGGGTTCACCACCTGCGGGCCCTGTTGGGTCCAGCCTGCTGTACTGTTTTCAATAGCAGAAGTCAGGAAGCCCGGTCTTGACCACACTGTTAAGGTCTGTGGTGCAGTTACAAGACCAAAGGCCGGGTTGCCAAACCGAATACCAAAACCATATATTGAACGGGCTACGCCTGTTGTATTGGTTATGGAGAAGAAAACACCACCCGGCATAGTATTGCCCTGCAGGGTGAATACACCGCCGCTTCCGTGGTTGGCGAAGGATGCAGGTATTTGAACAGGTGGCGGACAGTTATCTCTTACAGAAGGCAGCGGATAGTTCACTACTGCACTACATACATTCGGATCGTTAGGTACCGTGATATTAGCCGGGCAGGTAATAGTGGGGGCCTGGGTATCATTTACTGTAATGGTAAACGAGCAACTTGGCCCTGCCGTAGTTGTTACATTCACCGTTGTGGTGCCTATCGGGAAGAATGAACCCGATGCAGGCGATACAGTAACGATACCGCATCCGCCAATCACTACAGGCGGCGGGAAGGTTACGGTTGCACCGCAAAGTCCCGTGCTATTACCAACCGTAATATTGGCCGGGCAGGTAACAGTGCAGGGTACATTACAACATACGGCAGCAGTAATTTCAAGCGAGAAACATCCAACTGTTCCCACATCTCCCCCTGCCTGGTCTGAGATTCTCAGGTTCCAGGTTCCATTCGTCGCTTTCCCGTTCAGTACTGATAAATTACCATCAGGAATATATGTTCCTGCAAATGGCGCCGTTCCGGCAGCTATCGGGGTGACGGCTTGTTGGTTTAACACGGTTGGGGTACCCGAACAATTGTTGGTCCCTGTTCCAAAGTTATCACCCGATCCGCCACGGTTATCAACCAATAAAACAACCGTACCATCAGGATGTACCAGACTTATTTCAAGATCGCTGTCCCATGTATGGTTGAGCCTGATCATGGCATTAACATCAGCAATGGTACCCACTGCTGCAATGTTTAATGGTACGTTTATAGTTGATAAATCTGGAATTGGCACGGCAATATTTCCGGTACTGAAAACGGTAGGAGCGCCAACAGTTCCAATCGGAATATTATAGGTAACAGTACCCAAGTTGCTGGCTCCGTCCTGTACTTGTATTGAAGCTGTTATGCTACCGCCGCAAGAACCGCCGGCGGTAAAGGTAAAGCTGCGGCATACAGAACCGCCCGGAGGAATTGGAATTACGCCATAATTCTGCGGACCACCGGGTATGATTACTCCACCGCTGGCCTGTAAAGTACCAACAGCATTTACAGTTGGGGCTGTACCAGTATTTTGTAAGCAAAAACTTATGGTCACTGTTTCACCGGGATCTACAACACCATTGGCCGGTACACAGCTTTCAGAAACTAATGTGTATCCGGCCCCTGAAATAATAGGAGTAGGGGTTGCAACGGAGGGGGGCACCTGTGCCCACCAAACACCATAACGGCTGTTATTGTCGGGCGGTATTGAACCTGCCGGGGTAGATGCATATTGCTGAATTGTCCAAAGTGAATTATCTACCGGGTCAAGATGGGTCTGGCTATAGTCGCCCCAACGGGCACGGTTGCTTCCAAAATCTTTCCAGTAACGGCCCTCACCGGCATGATATACCCGGGGATCATCCAGCGTATTGGCCGGCGTGGAGGTTTGACGGGTTGAATAAGCGGCGCTGGGCCACATAGTGGTAGAATTGGACATTGAATATCCAACCAGCACATCTTCATTTTTATTAACAGCTATGGAAGAGAACCACCTGTGATCTCCTGATACAGCTCCAGTACGGCCACGCTGCAATACGTTACCAAATGTACCGCCGGGATTTCCCTCAAGCTGCCAGTATTGGGATTCTGTATGGGTAATGGCTGTTCCTGTTGCACCAGCGGGAAAAGCTATATGGTGCGAACACCATATTTTTCCATTCATCATGATAGCGCTGCTCACACGGGCATCATTGGCAGCTAATCGTCTTGTCTCTGGCGGCTGTTGTGTAACCGAACCGGGATTTCCCATGCCGCCGGCAGTCCAGTTATCCGGTGCGGTGGGGAAAACGGCAGACCCAGTGTTCCAGACACAAGCAGGAATTGCTCCTGTTATCGTTGAAAGTCTGAGTGAATTGGAAGTCCAGGACTGCATAATATATACTGTACCAGGCGACGGATTCCCGCTATTGGAAAAAGGCGGGAAATAAACCGTAACCGGGCGGGGTGAATCACCGTCGGCCGCAGTACGGGAAATCGTTTGCGCATTGGTGCCAAAGGTTATAGGCGTTCCGGCTAAAAATGCTGCTTTATCAATAAGGTAAATATCCGGGCCTTGAAAACCGGGGTTGAATTTGCGGGCGCCTATCACAATTTTTGTATCATCATACCCCAGGTAGGGATGGTCGGGGAGGCCGCCGGGTACCGGAATGAACTGGAAGTTCCTCCAAGCTCCCTGAGGATCAGAAGTCAGCGATGCCATCACAATTACCTGGTCATTGCTCCCCGTGCAGCGGATAGCGCAAAATATCCAGCGCTGGGTATTGGGGTCAAAAAACAACTGTGGGTCACAACTGCTGCCAACACCAGTAAAAGTGGAAAAAGTAACAGTACTTAATACTCCGCCCCCCACTTTGTTATGAATACGTAAAAAGTCATTGGTGGCAGTAACCACTTTATCAAGACCAATGGCTCCGTATGAATCCGGAGGGATGATGGTTCCCGGATCCACATGACCGAGCCATTGCTGAACCGGAGCTCTTGAAGGGGCATCGGGCCGGGGAGCATTGGGGTCCCTTTTGGGAATTTCAGGCGCCATTTTAATAATGCCGCCTGGGGGTATCCCCTGAGGCGGAAGAACGAATTCTTCCCAGCCGCCATCGGCTTCTTTTTTAGGACAGGTCGGACAAGGTTTAACTAACTCAGGATGGGCCTTTTCCCAGGCAACCATATCCATGAAATTAACTATCTCGTCACGGATTACAATTTGCGCTGAAGCAAACTGCATCATAAGAAAAGACACTACAAGAAGGGTAAAAATCTTTCTCATAACAAGAGTTTGTTTGGTTTTAAACTGCATAAAAATAATGACACCATTTCAATAAAAAAATTATTCTTTTTCAGGTTTTTCTGACCGGTTTGCTTAAGGACTGTCGCGGGAGTAAAAAACAAACTTGCTGGCTTTGGCCGGATGATTTCCGGGATTGAACCGGTGAGATTTTTTATGATTAAGGAAGAGTGTAAAGTTTTGGCATGATGATTTTGTTTAATTAGTTAAAGATTACGTCATGCTGGCAACCAAAAACAGTCAACAGCATAACCGGGCAGGGATGAATCTACAAATCTGGGCTGTATTGGCAAAAAAAATGTGCCCGGTCAGGTCTGGGGTTTCCAACTATCCTTCAAACCCACTATGCGGTTAAAAACCGTATTCCCTGAATGACTGTCCTTGTCCATCATAAAATAGCCTTTGCGGATAAACTGATACCTCTGATTAGTTGTAGTTGTTTTTAAGGCCGGTTCTGCATAAACCTTATTGATTATCTGCAAACTATAAGGGTTCAGGTAATTTTTAAAATCGTCGGCCTCATCCGCAGGATCCTCAACCCTGAACAACCTGTCGTATAGCCTGACCTCAGCGGTGATGGCATGCTTTACGCTAACCCAGTGCAGGGTGCCCTTAACATGAACACCGCTGGTATCAAGTCCGCTTTTGCTGCCCGGTATACAGGTGCAGTGAAGCTCTGTTATTCTCCCGGCTGAATCCTTGATAACTTCATCGCAACGGATAATATAGGCGCTTTTTAACCTAACCATTTGCCCGGGAGCCAAACGGAAGTATTTTTTGGGCGGATTTTCCATAAAATCTTCCCTTTCAATATATAGTTCGCCGCTGAAGGGGATTTCCCGGCTTCCTGCACTTATGTCTTCCGGGTTATTTTCACTGATAACCATTTCCTCCTTTTTATCATAGTTGGTAATGACCACTTTTAGCGGGTCAAACACCACCATCCTGCGAAGGGCGATTTTATTGAGATGTTCCCGTACGCAAAATTCTAGCAGGCCTACATCTACCAGGTTTTCCCTCTTGGCCACCCCTATCTTTTTACAGAACTCCCGTATGCTTTCCGGTGTATAGCCTCTCCTTCGCAGACCGCTGATGGTGGGCATCCGGGGATCGTCCCAGCCGGTAACATGTTTTTCGTTTACCAATTGCAGCAGTTTTCTTTTACTGGTTACAGTATAGTTGATGTTCCGGCGGGCAAATTCATACTGGTGTGATGGATAGATCTCCAGTTTTTCAATCAGCCAGTCATACAATTCCCTGTGGGGCACAAATTCCATGGTACAAATGGAGTGAGTAACCTGCTCGATAGAATCGCTCTGGCCATGCGCCATATCATACATCGGGTAGATACACCATTTATCGCCTGTGCGGTGGTGATGTGCCTGTTTGATACGGTACAGCACCGGGTCCCGCATCAGCATATTGGGATGCGCCATATCAATTTTTGCCCGTAATGTGCGGCTGCCGTCGGGAAATTCGCCGTTTCTCATCCGTACAAACAAATCCCGGTTCTCTTCAATAGTCCTGTTACGGTAAGGGCTGTTCATTCCCGGCTGGGTTGGCGTACCCTTCATGGATGCCATTTCTTCCGAAGTGGAATCATCTACATAAGCTAGTCCTTTATCAACCAGCTTCAGCGCATATTCATATAAAGTGCCGAAATAATCACTGGCATAACGTTCATGCTTCCATTCAAAACCCAGCCAGCGAACGTCTTCCCTGATGCTCTCCACATATTCCGTTTCCTCTGTTTCAGGATTGGTGTCATCAAACCGCAGGTTGGTGTAACCGGGATATTTTTTGGTGAGCCCGAAATTGAGACAGATACTGCTGGCATGGCCGATATGCAGGTAACCGTTGGGTTCAGGGGGGAAACGGGTGACAATACTTTTATAGGTTCCGTTCTTCAGATGTTCTTCGATGATCTCTTCCAGAAAATTCAGGCTTCTTTCTTCAGGCATGGCTGTTTTCAATGAGGGCCAAAGGTAATTTATTGTTTTGGATGAGCGGCAACCTGAAAGAGCTGGCTGATCCTGCTAAAATGGTAGCTTGTGCAAAAAAAACATGAAGAAAATTCTTCTGCTTTCTTTCCTGCTGCTATCAGTAGTTACATCTTCTCTTGCCTAGGATGGAAAAAAAGAACCAAATATCAAACAATTCTGGCTGGTGGTGCTGAAAACAGGGCCTCAGGATAAAGTGATAACCGATTCGGCAGAACGAAGCACCCTTTTCAAAGGCCATTTTTCAAATATGGAACGGCTGCATGCCGGAGGGGTTCTCAAAGTGGCCGGGCCTTTTGGCAAAAATGATTTTACGTGGCGGGGGTTATTTATACTGGACTGTGCAACCAGGGAAGATGCAGAAGCTCATGTAAAGACTGATCCGGCGGTTGGAGCAGGTATATTTATTTTTGATATTGTACCCTGGTATGGTGAACCAAGCGGAAGTTTTAAACCGGGGAAACCGGAAAAGAAAAGTGAATGATCCGGAATTTATTCATTTCAGGTAAGCAGCCATTTCCTTCTGAACGGTTGTTGCTGCTTCCCTTGCCTTTTCGGCAAAATCTTCTTTAGCTGAAGCATAAATTATGGCCCGGCTGGAATTCACCAAAATTCCGCAATCCTTGTTCATTGTTTTTTGAGAAATTTCTTTCAGAATACCGCCCTGGGCCCCCACGCCGGGCACCAGAAAATAATGATGAGGCAACAACTCTCTGATTCTGGTAAATTCATCAGGCTGTGTGGCGCCTATTACAAACATCAGGTTCTCCGGGCTGCCCCAGCCGGCAACATCCATCAATACTTTTTCATATAAGCGTAAATTAAACGGCCCTGTTGATGCCAGCGCCTCGGTCATATTCCACATTTCATTCAATCGTTCATTTTCCCGGAGCGCCAGTTTTTGAAAATCATTGCTTCCTTTATTGGATGTTAACCCCAGTACGATGGCCCACTTTCCCGGGTATTTCAAAAAAGGTTTTATACTGTCTTCACCCATATAAGGTGTTACAGTTAACGCATCAAACGGAAGCGTTTCAAAAAAGGCTTTGGCGTATTGGTCTGAAGTATTCCCGATATCCCCCCGCTTGGCATCCGCAATTTTAAAAGGTTCATCACCGATGTAGCGGACAGTCTTATCCATTGCTTCCCATCCTTTCAGTCCCTGCGCTTCATAAAAAGCGGTATTGATTTTATAGGCGACACATAAATCTTTTGTGGCATCAATAATGGCTTTATTGAAAGCAAAAACCGGGTCAGGCTCTGACAAAAGATGTTTGGGAATTTTCGTGATGTCGGTATCAAGGCCAACGCAGAGGTAGGATTGTTTCTTTTTGATTTGTTCAACAAGTTGCTGGCGGGTCATGAGGCGAAGTTAATCAGTTGATTGGGGATTGGTTAATTAGGTCTTCAATTTGAAATGCTCTTACAAAGATTGCATGCCATGACTTTTAAAGAAAGTTTCTATTATAATGCCTGATTCCCAATTAACCAGTTAACCCTGTCTGCCGACCGGCAATCAACCTATTTGATTTAAAATCATTTGATCCACATCATTGCTGTCCCACTTACGCTCAATATCCGGCATTTGCATCACCTCCTTCATGATCGCTTCCTGTTTCTGCCCTCTATTCAATGCCTCGCTGTACCGTATATGCGGGCTGAATGTAACCTGGCTGTAAGCCGGTATCCATTTATCAGGATATTTTTCATGCAGCCTTGCTTCTATTTTCTTTTGCAGCAGAAATTTCGGGTCGGCCACTTTATCCCGCATTTCAATAAAATTATTCAATGCGAGTTCAGCAATAGCATCTCCATCAGGCTTTCTCAACTCCTGGTATTCCTGTAAAACAGCTTCCCAGTCATCGCCATATTGATCCATGAGGCTGTTCAATACGGAACAATCTTCGAAACCGCAGTTCATTCCCTGACCGAAAAACGGGACAATGGCATGCGCCGCATCGCCAATCAATGCAAACCGGTCTTCCCGAATCCATGGAAAGCATCTTACCGTAACGAGGGATGAAGTCGGGTTATTGAAAAAATCATCTTCCAGCGTTGGCATCATCGGCACTGCATCGGTAAATGTCTTTTCAAAAAAGGTTTTTACTTTTTCTTTGGTATTCAGCGAAGCAAAAGAAGGTTCTCCCTCAAAAGGAAAGAATAAAGTACAGGTAAAACTGCCGTCAATATTCGGCAAGGCAATGAGCATGTAATTACCCCTTGGCCAGATATGCAAGGCATTCTTCTCCATTCGGAAATTGCCGTCTTCACCCGGAGGAATGTTTAGTTCTTTATAACCAAAATCAATATAATATTGTGAATATTGAAACCGGTCGTACTGTAACTGGTGCTGCAATCTTGCAGCGGAATATGCGCCGTCTGCTGCGAAAATTAGCTCTGCACTCTGAGATATCAGCGCTGTGTCATGATCAAAAGTGACGGTATTTGTTCTCCAGTCAATCGATTCACATTTCTGGTTAAACAAAATTTTGGCTCCATGGAGTTCCGCATGGTTCATTAGTTGTTTATTCAGCTCGCCCCTGGAAACAGAGTTGATGAACTGCCCTTCTTTCCCATACCGCTGAAAGGCGGTGCTGCCATCGGCATTATGAATATAGCGTCCATGCATGGGGATGCATATTTTTCGTAGCTCATCCATGATGCCGACCTCTTCCAATGCTTTGATTCCCCTGTCACTCAAAGCCAGATTAATTGAACGGCCTGCGCTGATTTTTTCTTTCCGCATATCGCCACGGCGTTCAAATACTTTTACTTTATAACCCCGTTTGGATAAATAAATGGACAATAAAGAGCCAACAAGGCCTGCTCCAATTATGGTTATGTCTTTTGACATGTCAATTGGTTAATTAGTTTACTGGTTAATTGGGGTCGTGTTATGATAATTGTGTTACTATAAATATCAGGACTCTTGTATTTCCTAATAAACTAATTAACTCATTAATTCATTAACGATGCACCCAAACCTGTAAATATCTTCAAACGAGTTATATAGCGGAACAGGCGCCACTCTTATCACATTGGGTTCCCTCCAGTCGGCTATCACTCCCCTCGCCGTCAGTTCGGTGAAAATGTCTTTCCCGTTTTTCAGCATCAGCATGGAAACCTGGCAGCCCCTTTCATTTTCATTGGCGGGTGTAATGATCTCAATTAATTTCTCATTCTGACTACTGTTGATATCATTCAATACAAAATGCAAATAACCAGATAACCATTTTCTTTTTTTATGAAGTTCGTCCATACCTGCTTCATCAAATACATCCAGGGCCGCCTTATGTGCTGCCATCGCCAGTATCGGTGCATTGCTCAGTTGCCAGCCTTCTGCTGTGGGCATGGCTTCAAAGCCCTTTTCCATTTTAAATCTTGTGGCCTTTGTATAGCCCCACCATCCGGCAAATCTTGGCAGTTCAGCATTGGCCGCATGTTTTTCATGAATGTAAATCCCTCCCACTCCACCGGGCCCGCTGTTGAGGTATTTGTAAGAACACCAGCATGCAAAATCAACATTCCAGTCATGCAGGCGCAGTTCCACATTACCGGCAGCATGTGCTAAATCAAACCCGGCATAGGCTCCAACCGAGTGAGCGGCTTCAGTGATAGCATTCAGGTCAAACAACTGGCCGGTGTAGTAATTTACTCCGCCAAATAAAACCACAGCAACGGAATCACCGTGTTGTTTTATTACTGCAATAATATCTTCAGTTCTTACTGTATGTTCGCCTTCTCTTGGATTCACTTCTATCACAGCTTCATCAGGATCAAAGCCCTGCCTGTCCGGCAGGCAGGCGTGATACCTTGCCTGCGTTTCAAATGCATACTGGTCAGACGGGAAAGCTTTTGCTTCGCAAATGATCTTATACCGCTCTTTTGAAGGCCTGTAAAAAGTTACCAGCAGCAAATGAAGATTAACGGTAAGTGAATTCATCACCACTACCTCATTTTCCTTACAGCCTACAATCTTTGACAATTGCCTTGGGAAAACCTCATGATAAGGGAGCCAGGGGTTTCTTGCATGCAAATGCCCTTCCACACCCAAACTGGCCCAGTCTTCCAGTTCATCCACCACATAATCCTGGGTACGTTTTGGCTGTAAACCCAGTGAGTTTCCGGTGAAATAAATACATTCTTTTCCAAACATCATGGGGATGTAAAACATTTCACGGAAATGCTTTAACTCATCTTTCTTATCTAACTGTTTTGCAAATTCAAGTGTATTTTGAAAATTCATTTTATTTTTTTTACCGCAGAGAACAGGAGTTACATGAGGAATCGCAGAGATACTCTTCGTAAACTTTGCGTTCTCCTTTCTCTGCGGTGAACTTTTTAATCTATTGTCGCAATCACTTTCAACTCAATCGCAATCGGCGTCGGCATACTCTTTATTTCAACTGTTGTCCTGCAGGCCTGCACCGATGAAAAGTATTCTGCATATATTTTATTATAAACTGGAAAATCCTTTTTCATGTTGGTCAGGAAAACTGTTACATCAATGATCTTGTCCCAACTGCTTCCGCTGGCTTCCAGCACAGCTTTTACATTGGCAAAGACGGAATGACACTCGGCTTCAATGTCATAGGATTTTATTTTCCCTTTCTTGCTCAACTTAAGTCCGGGAATAGAATTGTCTTTCGGGTTTCTTGGCCCGATGCCGGAAAGAAATAAAAGATTACCCACCCTTCTTGCATGCGGGTAAGCGCCGAGAGGTTTGGAAGCGTTTTCTGTATTAATAATATTCTCCATAAATAATTTTGAACGCAGATTTTTATGATAATTAAGATTTTTTATGATTTTATCTGCGTCTGTCATAAAAATCACAATAATCTGCGTTCCTTATAATTGAATGCATACATTCTTTGCCTCTGTAAAGAATCGCAGGGCCTCCCACCCTCCTTCTCTTCCTACTCCGCTATTCTTCATGCCGCCAAAAGGCGTTCGCAAATCCCTCAGCAACCAGCAGTTTATCCAGATAATACCGCTTTCCACTTTTGCTGCCACACGGTTGGCTTTTGAAATATCCTGAGTCCAGATGGTGGCCGCCAGTCCATACGATGTTGCATTTGCCAGTTGCAATGCTTCTTCTTCTGTTTTGAACGGCTGCAAAGTAACCACCGGGCCAAAAATCTCTTCCTGGTTAGTCTGGCAGTCGGGACCTAATCCTTCAATCACTGTTGGTTCAATAAAATATCCATTCGCACAACGGCCTTCAGGTTTTAAAGGGTGACCGCCGCATACTATTTCCCCCCCCTCCTGCCGGGCGGTATCAATGCAACGTAAAATTTTTTCATAATGCAATTTGCTGACTATTGCTCCCTGCTGAGCAGTTTCTTCCAGGGGATCATCCACTGTTAATTGTTTTGTTCTTGCCACAAAATCTGTTTTGAATTTTTCATACACAGGTTTTTCAATCAGTATCCGGCTGCCACATAAACAGATTTCTCCCTGGTTGAAAAATGATGATCGGATAGTTTCTGTCAGCATTCTTTCCCAGTTACAATCCGCAAAAATGATGGCGGGGTTTTTACCGCCCAGTTCCAGTGAAAGTTTTTTGAACTTCGGGGCAGCAAGGGAAGCGATGCGTTCACCGGCTCTTGTGCTGCCGGTAAAAGAAATAGCTTTTACATCCGGATGCGAAACGATGGCCTCTCCCACACCCGGACCGTTACCATGCAGGATATTCAACACCCCATCCGGCAAACCTGCCTCTTTGCAGATTTTAGAAAGGAGAAAAGCGGTAACCGGTGTGACTTCGCTCGGTTTTGCCAAAACACAATTACCCGCAGCCAAAGCGGGAGCAATTTTCCAGGTAAATAAATACAAAGGAAGATTCCACGGTGAAATACAACCGACAATTCCTAACGGCTGCCGGAGTGTATAGTTTACCGCTTTGTCTTCCATATTATGACTTTCCGATGCAAAATGCAGGATGCCTGTGGCGAAGAACCTGAAATTTGCTGATGCCCTGGGTATATCCACTTTTTTACTCAGCCAAAGCGGCTTGCCATTATCATTTGTTTCTGCCAGAGCCAGTTCATCGGAATGAGTATCTATCAGCTCAGCAATACGATTAAGAATTATAAACCGCTGTTCGACAGGTGTAACACTCCAGGCAGGAAATGCTTTGGCAGCAGCTTTTACCGCGGCATTTACATCTTTGATACTACTGTCCGGAATTTGTCCATATACTTCTCCGGTAGCCGGGTTGATATTGTCAATGAAATTGCCGCTTAGTGGACCGATAAGGTTGCCACCGATGTAATTTTCCAGGTGATATGGTATTTGTAAGTTAATTGGTTAATTGGTTAATTGGTTTATTGGTTAATTGGTTTATTGGTTTCCTTGATCAATAGCTTTCCTTATTTTATTTTGGATTATGTTTTGCTGATTTGGAAACAAACTTTATGTAGGAGTTCAGTTTGAGATGAATTTTGTCTATACGGTTTAATAATTCAATACACTTTTCCTCATTTGCTATTTTTCTTCTATTACATTTACCCAGCCATGATTTTGTTTCCAGAATAGAACCTCTTGCATAAAAAAAGAACTGCTTGCTTTCTTTATAATAAAACCGGCCATACCCTTCGGCAATATTTGCAGAAATAGAATCCGCCGACCTGACAATTTGCTTCCCAATACTATCTTTCACAAAAATCTTCCAGCCATCAACAATCTTCCAGATTTCATCTGAAATGGCTTCTGCCAGATTGTAAACCTCCGGTTTTTCTAATGTATAGTCCATATATTTTTTTACCAGTTTAATAAAAGTAAAAACACAAAACCAACACGATACCAATAAACTAATAAACCAATAAACTATATACTCCCCGTCCTTCCTCCATCCACCGGAATACTTGTCCCGTTTACATACGATGCCGCAGGAGAAGCAAGAAATGCCGCCACCGCTGCAATTTCTGAGGCATCCCCAAAACGTTTCATCGGCACTTCTTCTATCATATTCTTCTCAACAATATCAACAACAGTATTCCCTCTCTTCGCAATGTTTTCAATTAAGGAAGAAAGCCTTTGTGTGGCTGTAAAACCCGGTAATACATTATTCACGGTAATATTATACTGCCCCAATTCATTTGCCATGCTCTTGGCCCAGTTTGCCACGGCGCCGCGGATAGTATTGCTTACGCCCAGGTTCTTCAGCGGAATTTTTACTGAGGTTGAAATCACATTGATGATCCTGCCGTATCCCTCCTTTTTCATGGAGGGCACTACAGCCTTAGCGAGAATATGATTACAGATCAAATGCTGGTTGAAGGCATTCAGAAATGCTTCTTCAGCAGCTTCTGTTACGGGACCTGCAGCAGGGCCGCCGCTGTTATTTATCAATATATGAACAGGATTTTTAACAACATGTTTTTCAATGGCTGCCTTCACTTCTTCCGGTTTGCTGAAATCGGCAACAAGATAGCCGTGCTGCTGACGAAGGGCAATGTCCAAATTGTGTACTGCTGATATTAAAGCCTCTTTATTCCTTGCCATCAGGGTACACTTAGCGCCCGATAAAGCCAGTTCTTCTGCGATGGCAAGCCCGATACCCTGCGTACTGCCGCAGACCACTGCATATTTTCCTTCAAGGGAAAGATTCATAGCTCCTCCTGACCCCCCCCCCGGAGGGGAGGATTCATTTACTAAAGTTTGAAAATGGTTACAGGTTCAAACCTACGGCAAAAAGTTGTAATTTTTCACCCGGGAAAGTTGAAGGCTCACAACCTTAAACCTTAAACTTTTAACTTTTAAAACTATCTGTTATGGCTATCATTGCTCCCTTCAATCTGAAAAAATGGATCAACGAAAACCGTGACCTGCTGAAACCTCCGGTAGGTAACCAGTGTGTTTATAAAGATGCAGAAAATTTTATTGTGATGGTGGTGGGCGGGCCCAATGCCCGGAAGGATTACCATTTCAACGAAACCGAAGAGCTCTATTACCAAATAGAAGGTGATATCGTCGTTAAAATAATTGACAACGGCGAATTCAAAGATATTCCCATCAAAGAAGGGGAAATGTTTTTATTGCCTCCTAAAACACCGCACTCGCCGCAGCGTGGCCCCGGCACCGTGGGTCTGGTAGTAGAAAAGAAAAGAGAAAGTGAAGATGACGGCTTTTTGTGGTTCTGCGAAAAATGCGGCAATAAACTGTATGAAGAAACACTTCATGTGGATGATATTGTAAAACAGCTGCCGCCGGTAATGAACCGCTTTTGGGAAGATACCATGAAAAGAACCTGCAGTCAATGCGGGGCTGTGATGGACCCTCCGGTGAGGAAAAGTTGATTGCCTGCCTGCCGGCAGACAGGGTTAATTAGTTTATTGGGAATTAGTGATAGTATTTAACTTTCAAGATCATCGCATTTATAACCCCAATTAACTATTAAACCAATAAACCAATTAACCAACATGAAAATAGACATCCACACCCACATCATGCCGGATAAGATGCCGAACTGGACGCAAAAGTTCGGTTATGGTGAGTTTATTCATCTTGAACATCGTGAATGCGATGCCTGTATGATGAAAGGCGATAAGGTATTCCGTGTTGTGGAAAAGAACTGTTACGATGCAACGGAGAGACTAAAGCAAATGGAAGAAAAAGAAGTAACAATTCAGGTTCTTTCCACCATTCCCGTTTTGTTCAACTATTGGGCAAACCCTCAGGACGGGTATGAAACTTCCCGCTTTTTCAATGATCATATTGCAGAAACAGTTTCCAAAGAATCGCATCACTTTATCGGGCTGGGTACAGTTCCCCTGCAGGATGCTGACCTCGCTATAAAAGAAATGGAACGCTGCATCAAGGAACTGAGAATGCCGGGACTGGAAATCGGCAGCAACATCAATGGTGAAAATTTATCGGAACAGAAGTTTTTCCCTTTTTATGAAGCCGCTGAGGAGCTGGGCTGCTCCCTGTTTGTGCATCCATGGGAAATGATGGGTGAAACCCAAATGGAAAAATACTGGCTGCCCTGGCTGGTGGGTATGCCGGCCGAAACATCAAGGGCTGTTTGTTCAATGATTTTTGGCGGGATATTTGAAAAATTTCCAAAACTGAGAGTGGCATTTGCACATGGCGGCGGATCTTTTCCATTTACACTTGGCAGGATTGAACATGGTTTTAAAGTAAGGCCCGATCTTACCGCTGTTGATAACCCTGTAAGCCCAAAAGAATACATCGGCCGGTTTTGGATTGACAGCCTGGTGCATGACAGAAAAGTATTTCAGTTTTTGCTGGATCTGATAGGAGAAAATCATATTTGCCTGGGCAGTGATTATCCTTTCCCCCTTGGCGAGCATAACCCCGGCCGGCTTATTGAAAAAATGGATCTGGGGGAAAAAACAACCCGAAAACTGTTATACCGCAATGCCCTGGACTGGCTGGGGCTGAGCGAAAAAAATCTGCCTGATTTTGGTTAATCAAAAAGGTCAGGATAATCTGTAATAATCCCGTCCACTCCCATCTTCTTCAGTTCATCCATCTTCGCTTTATCATTTACCGTCCAGGGAATCAGTTTCATTCCTTTGGCATGACATAATTTCACCAGCTCTTCCGTCACCATAGAATAATGAGGACTATAGTTTATTGCTGTAAAGCCTAATTTTTTAAGCTGTTCATCGAGTGTTTTTTTGTCAAATCCTTTTATCAGCATGCCCGTCTTAATATCAGGATATTTATCATGCAGGTATTGCAGCGTTCTGAAATCAAAGGATTGGATAATGACATAATCCTGAATTCCCTTTTCCTGTATCACTGCCATCAGCAGCTCCACAAACTCATCCGGCTTTGGATGAAAAACACCATCGCCTTCCGGGTTGGATTTCGTTTCAATATTGTAATAAACCGGCGGTCTTTTTCTTGTCATCATTTCATTCTTCACACTGTCAATTACATCCGCCAGCAGCGGTTTAACGGCTTTTATTTTTTGCTGCCTGGGGAAACGGGGATGTGGTTTCATTCCTACATCAAATGCCTTTGTTTCCTCATAGGTCATCCAGTAAATGTTAAACTTCCTCTCTTCTCTTTCGCCGATATAACTACCATCAGGCCGGGTGGTAATCTCATGGCTGAACCATGGCTCATGGGATAAAATAACTTTTTTATCTTTTGTGATCACTACATCCATTTCCAGTGTGGTTACTCCCCAATCAAGGGCATGTATCATTGCAGGAATTGTATTCTCAGGCATCAGTCCCCTGCACCCCCGGTGGCCCTGTTTGTCAAAAACCACCAAGCCCCCTAAAGGGGGTTTTTGAAGATTCTTCTGATTTGAACAATTCATAAAGCAGAGTACAGCAAAAAATGCAGCAAGAGTTTTCATGAAGGAAACACTTTTGATTTTCTTTTCTTCATTATCGCAGCAATAACTTTTGCATTTTCATCTCTTTGATTCAATTGCCGTATAATACTATCATAACTTTCTTCGTCACGGTTCTGGCTGAGTTTAAAAATATGCTGCAGGTCAGTTACTTCAATTTCAAATGGCACAATTCCCTTCATCATGCTTTCTGTGTACTCGACAGGTAAATTATCAAATACGGTTGATGATGCTGTGTTACCGTTTTCATAATGAAGGGTGAGCCGGCGTAATACTGCCATCAGTTCCTCCTGATCCCCAAACCGTATGGCTCCGTGTGCATGTACACTCATATAATTCCAGGTACTTCCCATCGCCTTTGTATACCAGGTAGCACTGATATAGGTATGCGGGCCAGTAAATACGGCCAGCACATTATTATTCTGCTCAAATGCCTTATGATGGTCTGTATTTCTCATGATATGCCCGGTAAGAAAAAGTTTACCATCTTTTTCATCTATAAACACAGGCACTTGTGTAACCACAGGTTTGTTACTTGCATCAGACCCGTTCAAAAAAATAAAAGGGTGTTCTTTCATGAACTGAAGTACTTCTTCAGCATCCTGTGCTTTAAAATATGGAAGGTTATACATACTGAATATTTTGCCACTGAAGCACTGAATTCTAAAAGCCGCAGTGGTCATTAAACCGTTTCAGCAATTTTATCGGCTTTGATATTTGCGTTACGCATAGCCACACTTCTTACCACAACGGATGCAAATTCTTCAAACGCTTTTTTAGTAACCGCATCATCTCCCATCATCACCGGCACACCCTGGTCACCTCCTTCCCTGATACTTTGTACTAAAGGTATTTGTCCGAGGAAAGGAATGTCATATTCATCAGCCAGTCGTTTGCCTCCTTCTTTTCCAAATATGTAGTATTTATTTTCGGGCAATTCTGCCGGAGTAAAATAACTCATGTTTTCCACCAACCCTATTATGGGAACATTCACCTGCGACTGACCAAACATGGCTATCCCCTTTTTTGCATCAGCCAGCGCCACCTCCTGCGGAGTGGTTACAATTACCACACCGGTTACCGGCACTGTTTGCACCAGCGTAAGATGTATATCACCGGTTCCGGGCGGCATATCAATGACCAGATAATCCAGTTCATCCCAATATACGTCAGTGATAAACTGCCGGATGGCGCTGCTGGCCATCGGGCCACGCCATACCACCGCATTTTTTTCATCCACCAGCAGCCCGATACTGATCAGCTTGATGCCGTATCTCTCCAGTGGTGCAATCATGGGTTTTTCGCCGCCCACATCCACCATCATCGGCCGCTCTCCCCTTACCCCAAACATAATCGGCACACTGGGTCCATAAATATCCGCATCCAGCAATCCTGTTTTGGCGCCTCCCTGCGATAAGGCCAGCGCCAGGTTGGCGGCCACAGTTGACTTACCCACCCCTCCTTTTCCGCTTACTACAGCAATAATATTTTTCACTTTGGGCAGCACAGTTCCCGCATCAGTCCGCTTGGTGGTGGTATTGGCCGTAAACTTTACATTTACCACGGCATCTTTATTCACCAGCAGTTTAACGGCATTCACACAGGCATTTTTAATCATGTCCTTCAGCGGGCAGGCAGGCGTGGTAAGCACCACAGTAAAGGAAACATAGTTGCCTTCAATCTCAATATCCTTTACCATGTTCAGCGTTACCAGGTCTTTACCCAGGTCAGGTTCCTGCACATTGCTGAGCGCCTCCAGTATTTTTTCTTCAGTCATTTTGCAAGTTTCTGTTAAAAAACAAGTATCCGGCAAAGTTACACATTAACACCCCTGTTTTGTTTTACGATTTCGGCAACTACTGCCTATTTTTGAACCGGTGAAGAAAATTTTACTTTATACCATTTTTTTATTATTTGTTTCCGCCTCACAAACTGCCAAAGCCCAGTTTGAAACTTCCCGTGATTCTGTTGTACAACTGTATGGTGTGGTAATGACGGCTGACAGTTTAGTGGGCATTCCCGCCGTTAGCATTATGGTAAAGGGGCAAAACCGCGGCACTATTACCAATGCAGAGGGTGTTTTCTCCATTGTTGTGCTGAAGGGCGACCAGGTGGAGTTTACCCATGTAACCTATAAACCAAAAACGGTAACCATCCCCCGCAATCTGGAAGGCAATCAATACAGCGTGGTGCAGCTGATGGTGATAGATACTGTTTACCTCCCCGCCACCATCATCAGGCCAAGACCCACAGCAGAGCAGTTTGCAAGGGATTTTGTCAATATCAAAGTACCGGATGATGATTTAGAGATTGCCCGAAAAAATACCAGCGCCGCAAAACGAAGGGTGTTGCTGCAAACCACACCGGCTGATGGCGGCGAAGCCACCCGGATACAGTTCAATAAAATTGCTAACCGTGCCGTGTACCAGGGTCAAACGCCACCAATGAATATCTTTAATCCGGCTGCATGGGCCGATTTTATACAGGCATGGAAGCGGGGAGATTTTAAGAACAAGAATTAATACCCTCTATCCCCCGCCGGTTGGAGGGGATACTTAGGCCAATCAGTCTTTTTACAATTCAGTTTCTTTCAAAACAGTTATTTTACTTATAGTGCCAGCTTTGGTGCTGCTATCAACTGTAGTTGCGACGCCTGTCTGTCCGGTAAGCAGGCTCCGTTTATCGTCTGGTTCGCTGTTGTGCAACCCACCCCATTTTCTCAAAGAAGAAAATTTTCCTCAGCCCGCCCCTCCGGGGAGGGGATGAACCCTTAATGCCTATTTTTGCTTTCGTAAATAATTCAATCATTCTTCCCCAAAGGAGGCATTACAAATCTCCCTTTAGGGCAAAGGAAAATTCAACAATCATGAATATCACCGGGGGTATTTCCGTTATCGGCGCCGGCACCATGGGCAATGGTATAGCCCATGTATTTGCACAACATGGGTTTAAAGTAACACTGGTGGATGTGTCGCTGTCGCAATTAGACAGGGCATTGGCGACCATTGGTAAAAACCTTGACCGCATGGTGGCCAAAGAAATCATCCGCAAGGAAATGAAAGAAGAAACACTGGCCAATATCACCACACAATCTAACCTGATTGAAGGGGTGAAAGATGCTGAGCTGGTGGTAGAAGCTGCTACCGAAAATGTGGATCTGAAACTTAAAATATTTGAGGACCTTGATCATTACGCACCCAAAGCGGCCATATTGGCCACCAATACTTCTTCTATTTCCATTACAAAAATTGCAGCTGCCACGGGTCGTGCCGATAAAGTAATCGGCATGCACTTTATGAACCCCGTGCCGGTAATGAAACTGGTAGAAATAATTAACGGCTATGCCACCAAAAAAGAAGTGACCGACAGTATTGTCGAGCTGAGCAAAAAACTGGGTAAGGTGCCCTGCGTGGTAAATGATTATCCCGGCTTTATTGCCAATCGTATTTTGATGCCGATGATCAATGAAGCCATTTACAGTTTATATGAAGGCGTAGCCGGGGTGGAAGAAATTGACACGGTGATGAAACTCGGCATGGCCCACCCCATGGGGCCGCTGCAACTGGCCGATTTTATCGGGCTGGATGTTTGTCTTGCGATATTAAAAGTATTGCATGATGGTTTTGGAAATCCCAAGTATGCTCCCTGTCCTTTACTGGTTAATATGGTAACCGCCGGTAAACTGGGCGCTAAAAGCGGTGAAGGATTTTATGTTTATACCGCGGGGAGTAAGGAGTTGGTGCCTGCCCACCGGAGCAATGCAAAGGCGGGGTGAATTTTTCCCGCCAGGAGTCAAAATGCCGGTTTATAAATTTCTATCTTGTCGGCCAGTAGTTTTTGTTCTCCTGTTTTTATAACGGCCGGTAATATTGGCGCCGTCAATCCATTACCAATTGACAATTGCCTGTTCACAAGCACCCTCGCTTCATCCCAGATCTCTTCAGCAATGAATGATTGCAGCAATCCTGCCCCTCCTTCCACCAGTACACTTTGAAGTTGCAGTTGGTGCAGGGCATTTAAAATTTGGCGAACAAGGCTTACATCATGTGTTACCTGGTAATACCTCACCCCAACCCTCCCCATAAATGGAGCGGGGGGAGGCCTCTCTATTTGTTCGGTATGAACTTTTGTATTGAATATGATGGTTGGCGTTTGCTGGTTAAATATTTTCAGCGATTCTGGTAATTTCAGTTCCATATCCACCACCAGCCGCACCGGTGAATTGCCTGGCCATAACCTTGTTGTGAGTTCCGGATCATCCAGTAATGCGGTATTTGATCCCACCAGTATAGCCGCTTCTTCGCTCCGCCACTGGTGTACCAGCCGGTTGCTGTATTCATTACTGATCAGCAGCCTTTCCGAACTCCCGGCTGAAATTTTCCCATCAGCAGTCTGCGCCCACTTCAGTATTACATAAGGCCGGTGTTTTGTATGAAAAGTAAAGAAGCGTTTGTTCAGTTCTTTGCATTCATTTTCCAGTTCTCCCATCGTAACTTCTACGCCTGCCGCTTTTAGTTTTTCAATTCCCTTTCCGTCCACCTCTTTAAAAGGGTCACGGCAACCGATTACAACTTTGGGAATTTTATACTGAATAATCAGGTCGGTGCAGGGCGGTGTTTTTCCAAAATGGGCACAGGGTTCCAGTGATATATATAATACAGAACCGGAAATAAGTTCTTTGTCAGCTTGCATTACTGATTCAATACAATTCACTTCTGCATGCGGCCCGCCATATTGCTGATGCCATCCTTCGCCGATAATACGGTTTTCATGTACCAGTACGGCTCCCACCATCGGGTTGGGCGCCACATAGCCCGCCCCGAGTTTGGCCAGCTCAAGACAGCGTTGCATATATTGCTCGTCAATGGTCAATGGTGAATTGTTAATAGTGAAGGTTCAATTCCTGCGAATGTACTCCAACAAAAGCAGTCAACTTATATTTGAGGC
>Ga0194120_10000651_pt1 | contig 65272 bp, 52 predicted proteins | sample TA2MahCa65mmetaG_FD_148642 | JGI IMG/M metagenome (GOLD analysis project Ga0194120, IMG submission 148642) | Freshwater microbial communities from Lake Tanganyika, Tanzania - TA2015019 Mahale Deep Cast 65m | ecosystem: Environmental > Aquatic > Freshwater > Lake | place: Tanzania: Lake... | reverse complement strand
GGATGACGCCGACAATCGGCACAGGTGCAACCATGAACCTTTCGCTTCTTGGCTTTCACTTGCTCTCCCTGGAGGCAACGCCCAATGGATAGACGTTCGAGCGCGCCTGCCACGCGAGAGCCTATCATAAATCAGAAAAGTAATACTTCTGTCGATCCTAAGATTGCTCATAGTAGTCTCCTTGCCGCCTTCGCTTGTCCTTGCCAGACTCAAAGCGCGGGCGGTTTTGATTCCTCAGTTCCCTGCCCCTGCAATTGCCCGGCCATTCGCCGCCTTGTGAGCGAGGGAGGGAGGCCAGAGTCCAATCGCGTAACCGCGCTCCCGAATAACCCGCCGCAGAAAAGCCGAACGTGACTCGCGCTCGATGTGGGCGAGTTGTTTCAGTAGTTTTGCCGTGTCCGAATCCATCTTGACCTGTACCAATGTATTGCCGATCTTCTTTGGCATGATCGCCTCCTTACCTTGTGTAAACAAAACAGGGGCCAGCCTGATCGATTTCGATCAGGCTGGCCCCTGTATCAGTCGTGTCGGTGGCCGCTCGCTGGTTAGGCGATGGATATTTGGTTGTCGCTATTATACTGAATTTAAGGTGGGCTATGCAATACCGTGACATTGATCATATAAACCCCATGCATCGGCAAAATTGACAGCCAAAGCGCAAACAAAAAGAGCGTGACACGAGTCGCGCTCTTTGAGTTTAGGAACACAAACCCACAGCGATCACATCATCGCCGCCTCACAACCTATCCGCCGGGCTGTGCTTCTCCGCCGCCTCGCGCAAATCGTCGCTGTTCTGTTTGGTGTAGCGTCTGATAAGCGACAAGTCCGAGTGCCCCATGAGGCGGGACAGCGTCACGATATCGCAACCGTCACGGAGCATTGCCAGCGCGAAGCCGCGCCGGAAAGAATGCAGAGGCGGATACGGAACGCCCGCCCTACGCGCCAATCGTTTCACCGCCGCCCTCAACCCGTTGTAATCCAGCGTGCGCCCGTCACGGGCACAGAATAACGCGCCCGCGCCGCCGCCCCGCTCTTTCAGCCATGCGCGGATCGCCTTCCGTGTTTTGTGCCCGGCGAATACTACCCTGCCCTTCCCGCCCTTGCCGTGCCTCACCGTCAATGCGCCCGTCACCGAGTCGAAGTCCGACACGTCCAGAGATAGCAACTCGTTCGCCCTCAGCCCGCAATCAATGAGCGTGAGCAAAACCGCCCGGTCACGGAGTCCGAGTCGGTCATTCCCGCATGAGTCCAGCAAGGCCGCTACGTCTGCCATTTCAACGGGCGGCAAAATCTTTTCGGGCACTTTGGGCGCGGCCACCTTGCGGATCGGATTGCGCCAACCTTCGGGCGCGGCCTCAGTTTCGTACCACAGAAATAAAGCGCGGATGATGCGAAAGAATCCATGCACGCCGCCCGCATTGTGCCCGGCCTCACCGAGCGCAAGCAAGTATTCGCGTATGAGCGTCGGGTCAATGGCTTCGACTTCCGCCGCGCCCCGCCCTTCGCAGTAGTCGGTGAAGTGGGCAAGCCGCTTGCGGTAAAAGGTAATCGTGCTGGTAGCGAGTCCGCCTGCCCGCCGTGAAATGATAAAGCCGTCAACCCAACGCCGAAGAGTCGGCGTGATGACGGCAAGAGTCCCCTGTGCTATTTGAGTTTGCGCCGCCATGAAATGCCAGTTTCACGGCGAAAAATTGAAAGAATCGGCGGAGTCAGCGAGGAGCGGTAATCCAAAGTCCTCTGTGCTGCCACTGCACCACGGCTCAGTGTAACGGAACGATCACCGTGCGCGGATTGTAACACAGCGGCGCGGGGTTGAGTAGGTTTACGATTGATTTTCTTTGGGCACGAGGCCGAGTTTGAGGGCTTGCTCGAAAGAGAGGGCGTTGCCAGTGGCGCCTTCGGTTGCGGGTTGAGTGAGGGCTTCATCCCAGAACGAGTCGAGATCGGCTTGAGCCAATTGTCCGGCGGCGGCATCGAGTACTTCAGCGCGAATCTCGATAGCCGGCTGCGCCGGTTCGGGTTCGATGATCGGCTCGAGGTCGGGCGAGTGGGTGAGCACGATGGGCTCGGGCAGTTCGGGGCTGGTGAGTTCGATGGTCGGCGGAATGGCCGTCGGCTCGAGGGGCGAGGGCATTTCGGCGAGCGCGTTGAGCATGTCGTCGGCGCACTGCCGCCCGTAGCGCGACACCTGCCCCATTTGCCGCGAGCCGATGTCGCCTGTGTAGAGCATGAGCAGCATGAAGGCCTGCCCGACGTTGAGCACGTACAGATCGTACTCGTCGCCGTCGAAGAAGTGCATGTTTTGCATGACCAGGCCGCCGAGCATTCCGCACACTTTCATCGAGGCGCTGAAAGCGACTTCGAGGTGACTCAGCAATCCATCCACATCGAAGGCCGACACATCTCCGGCGCGCGCCACCACTCGCCCATCGTTGTCGCTGAGGTAAACGGCCAAACATCCGAGGTCGCGCCGAAGGGTGGTGAGGCGGTCGGCGAGGCTGGGCGAATACGACATGATCTCCTGCGGCTTGGGCAGGGGTTTGTTGGTGGCGCCCAGCGCGCGCTGCACGGCGGCGATGAAGGCATCGGTGTTGAGATTCTGGGCTTCGGCTTCCACTTCGGGCGATGAGCCGCCAGTGATGATGATGGTTTGAATCTTGGGATGGATTTTGCGAATGCGGCGCGTCATCTCCAGCCCGTCCATTCCCGGCAGGCGGATGTCGGCAATGATCAGATCGAACGGGCTGCGGCGGGCTTCGAGCATGGCCTCTTCGGCAGAGGGAACTTCGACAATTTTGTACGAGCGGTCGAAGAGTTCGAGCGTGGCTCGCAACATGCGACTGAGTTCACGGTCGTCGTCGACGATGAGAATCTGCGCTGGCATGGCCTCATTCTATCACCGAATCAAAAGAGCCTGCAACGCAGGCTCGTGAAATTGAGTGTGTTGTAGGCTATTCGACTCGCCAGCAGGCCACCCAATGATCGGGCGCTGCTTCCTTGAACACCGGCTCCTTTTGCGAACAGTGTTCGAGGGCTGCCGGGCATCGGGGGTGGAAGCGGCACCCCGACGGAGGCCGGAGCGGGCTGGGCACATCGCCTTTGAGGATGATGCGTTCCCGCTTGAGGTTGGGATCGGGAACCGGAATGGCGGAGAGGAGGGCCTGCGTGTAGGGGTGCAGGGGTTTGCGGAACAATTCATCGCGCCCGGTGAGTTCGACCATCTTGCCGAGATACATCACGCCGATGCGATCGGAGATGTGCTCGACGACGCTGAGGTTGTGGGCGACGAAGAGATAGGTGAGGTTGAATTCGCGCTGAAGCTCTTTGAGGATGTTGAGCACCTGCGCTTGAATGGACACATCGAGCGCCGACACCGGCTCATCGCAGACGATGAATTTGGGGCGCAGGGCGAGGGCGCGGGCAATGCCAATGCGCTGGCGCTGGCCGCCGGAGAATTCGTGGGGGTAGCGGCGGGCGTGGTAATCTTCGAGGCCGACTTTGCGCAGGGTGTTGATGACGACTTCGAAACGCTCTTTGCTCGTCTTGCCGATGTTGTGAACGAGCAAACCCTCGGCCACGCTTTCGCCTACCGGCATGCGCGGGTCGAGGGAAGAGAACGGGTCTTGAAAGATGATCTGCATATTGCGGCGCAGGGCCTTCAGATCGCGGGCGTTGAGATTGAACACATCCTGCCCGTCGAACACTACTTGGCCTGAGGTGGCCGGGATCAACCGCAGGATTGTCCGGCCCACGGTCGTTTTGCCGCAACCCGACTCGCCCACCAGACCGAACGTCTCGCCCTCGCGCACGGTGAACGACACATCTTCGACCGCGCGCACATGCGCCACCACGCGCTGAAGCAGCCCGCCGCGCACCGGAAAGTATTTGACCAGATTCTTGACCTGCACTAGTTCGTAGGTTTTCTTTTCTTCAAACACTGCTAGCCCTCGTTCGTGAGATGATTTCGTTCGCGGTTATTTCGGCGCCAGCCCTTCCGTGCTGTGGTACAACCAACAGCGCACCGTATGGCCTTCGGCAATGGGTTTGAGCTCGGGCATACGTTCGGGGCAGATAGTGAGATTATGCTCGACGCGCGCCCGGCAACGGGGAGCGAATCGGCACCCCGGCGGAAGGTTGATGAGATTGGGCACACTGCCGGGGATGACTTCGAGGGAGTCTTTCACAATGCCGAGCACGGGAATGGAGCCGATGAGGCCCTGCGTATACGGGTGGCGCGGCTCGGCGAACAACGTGCGCACATCGGTTTGCTCCACGATCTGCCCGGCGTACATCACTGCCACGCGCTCGCACATCTCGGCCACCACGCCGAGATCGTGAGTGATGAAGATGATAGAGGCGTTCACTTTGTCGCGCAGGTCGCGCATGAGATCGAGAATCTGCGCTTGGATGGTCACGTCGAGCGCGGTAGTCGGCTCGTCGGCGATGAGCAGTTCGGGCACGCAGGCCAGAGCCATAGCGATCATCACGCGCTGGGCCATGCCGCCAGAGAGCTCGTGCGGAAAAGCGTGGGCGCGGCGTTCGGCGTCGGAGATGCCCACCATCCGCAGAAGTTCGATGGCCCGATCCCAACCGGGCTTTTTGCCCAACGCTTGATGGATGTTCAGCACTTCGGCGATCTGATCGCCGACTTTGAACACCGGGTTGAGCGACGACTGCGGTTGTTGAAAGATCATCGAGATGCGGTTGCCTCGAATGTGCACCATCTCGCTTTCGGGGAGGCCAAGGATGTTCTTGCCGTCGAACACGATCTCGCCTTCGACCACCTTGCCCGGAATGCCGATGAGCCGCATGATGGACAACGAGGTGACGCTCTTTCCGCAGCCCGACTCGCCCACCAACCCCAGCACTTCGCCGCGCTTGACGGAGAAGTCAACGCCATCGACTGCTTTGACCACACCATCTTCGGTGTAGAAATATGTTTTGAGATTGCGGACATCCAATAGATTATCGCCGTTGGCAGATAGTTGTACCTCAGCCATGTATGCTCCCTCATCTAAAAAATGCGTTGCATCGTTTGCATTGCAGAGACGCCCCAATGTGGGGCGTCTCGTTGGCAATGCGGTGAGACCGTTTACAGCTTGAGGCGCGGGTCGAGCGCGTCGCGCACGCCGTCGCCGACGAAATTGAACGCCAGGCTGCACAAAAAGATAGGCGTGCCCGACACCAGCGGCAGCCACGGATGCTGGAACATGAAGCTCTGCGCCGCCGAAAGCATGTTGCCCCAGGTGGGAGTCGGATCCTGAATCCCCAAACCCAGAAAACTGAGAGCCGCTTCGTAAATAATGAAGCCCGACAGACCGAGACTGGCGCTCACGATCATCGGCGCAATGGCGTTGGGGATCATGTGGCTCAGGATAATGCGGAGGTCAGAAGCGCCCAGCGCCCGCGAGGCTTCGGTGAAAGTCTGCTCCTTCACCGACAGCACCACCCCGCGCATGAGGCGGGAATCCTGCAGCCAGCCGAAGGAGACGAGGATAGCGATGATCAGAACTACTTGCACGGCATCGCGCGGCTGAATGAGCAACAGCCAAGCCATGAAGTTGGTGAGCACTTCCGGCACGGGGATGGCTTCTTGATTCTGAATGACCAGCGAGGAAATGATGAGCAACAGCGGCAGCTGTGGAATGGTGAGCATGAACTCCACGCCGCGCATGACGACCGCATCCACGGTGCCGCCGAGGTAGCCGGAAATAGAGCCGACGAGGATACCGATGATGACGCTGGCCACTTGAGCGGTGACGGCCACGGTGAGCGAAATGCGCGCCGCATAGGTGATGCGCGACCAATAGTCTCGCCCGATGGTGTCGGTGCCGAGATAGTGAATGCGCACGCCGTCTCTCCCCACACTGCCGGGAGCCAAGAAATCGTTGCCCACTTCGATATCGGTGGGGTCGAAGGGCGAGATGACCGGGGCCAAAATGGCGATGAGGACGATGGCCGCCAAAACGAATAGCGAAGCAACAGCCAATTTGTGGCGCAGAAAACGCCGCAGGATAACCCGAAACTGACTGACTTCTTCGGGCATCGCCTCCGCGGCGGCTAAGTCAATGGCTCTGGGCATGGTTGAAGTGGTCATGAGAATATTCCCTGCAAAATGCTAACGTCAACCTGTTGGGGCAGGGCTTGCCTCTGCCCAATCACGGGCGGCCGCAACCCCGCCGTTGGCGGGGCAGGTGGTCGCCCCTACGAATAGGCTCTAGCTCAACCGAATGCGTGGATCCACCACCGTATACAGAACATCGCATACGAGGGTGGCGACGACGGTGAGGACTGCGGTGATGAGGAGCAGGGCCATGGCCACCGGGTAATCGGTGCGCCCCAGCGCGTCGAAATAGAGCCGCCCCATGCCCGGCCAATTGAAAACGGTTTCGGTGATGATGGCGCCGCCGAATGCGGCGGGGATGGAGAACACGACCAATGTAATGAACGGGATCAGCGCGTTGCGAAGGGCGTGTTTGGCGATCACCACACGTTCGATGAGTCCTTTGGCTCGCGCCGTGCGCACATAATCTTGCCGCAGAACTTCGAGCATGCTGGTTCGCACGTAGCGGCTCCAGCCGGCCACGTTGAACAACGTCAGCACGCTGACCGGCATGATCAAATGGAGAATATTGTCCTTCAACGAGCCGGCATCAACCGCGCCGATGAAGGGTATCACATAATCTTTTACCGATTCGGCGTTGCCGGGCGGCAAATACACCCAGCCCATCCTTTTGAAGGTGATGCTGAAAATCAGAATCATGAGCAGGGCAAAGAAGAAGGTGGGCATCGAGGAGCCAAAGAAAGCCATCGAGGTGACGGTGTAATCGAACGCCGAATACTGGCGAACAGCAGAGATCACGCCAATGGGGATGCCGATGATGATGGACAGGACAAGGGAGATCATCATCAATTGGAGGGTGCGAGGCAGCCGGGAGACCACGACAGCCGACACCGGACGATCGCGGGTGATTTGCCATGAGTTGCCGAGGTCACCGAAGATGATGCCTTTGCTGCTGCGAGGCCGATCCACCAAATCGGCCAGCGTGACATCTTGGCCTTCGCGGCAACCCACCGTTTTGAGTTCTCGCCTGCCGTCCGAGTAGCGTATTTCGACTTCTCTGGGTTGGCGGCACCCTACCACGAAATCGGCAAAATAGGTTTGGCCGCCCACAGTGATGGGTCCTCGCGGAAAGCCCGTGAGCCAGCGCGAGAATCGCACCGGCAGGAAGAGGTCTAGCTCGAAATAGGCGCGGACGCGGGCAATGTCTTCTTGATTCATTCTCCGTTGAACGGAGGTGAGGAAAGTGAGGGGGCCGCCCGGCGCCAAGTTGAGCAAGGCGTACGAGGCCATCGTGGATAGGAACAGCACGATCGCCATTTGGAACAGACGGCGGATGAGGTAGTTAAACATACCGGCTCCGAAACCTTACAGGGCTTGAAGACCTTTGAAGCGCTTTTCTGTGTATGAACTAAGCAGGCGCAACAAACTGCCGTTGCGCCTGCGTTACCGATATTCAGTTGTTCATAGCGCCCGACCTGCTTCCACTGCCAATGAATACAGCCTGCATACTTGTGTCACAGACTCATCAGCTATGCCGGTCGAGCGCCCGTTCCTCATTGAATATCCATGTCTCGCGCCGGGGTTACGGCACGAACAGGTTCATGTCGATGTGTTCCCAAGTGGCGCTCGGCTCGATCAAGACTTGAATCGGATCGCCTGCCGCCTGGGCATCGATAACCGTCTGCACTTCGGCGCCGGCGCCCAACGTCTCGGAGCCGATTACATCCACGTCGCCGCTGAGCAGTTGAGCCACAGCCTGCTGGGTATCCTGAACGATCAAGATGGTGATGTTCTTGACCTTGTTCTCACCGCGCCAATAGAAGGGGTTGGCTGTGAGTTCGAGCTTCACACCCTTCTCCCAATTCGTCAGGATATACGGGCCAAAGCCCAGCGGGGTCTCGGCGATCTCCTTCAGGCCGGACCACTCTGTGGTGGGGACATCCGCCAGCTTGCGGCCGTCTGAAAGCACCTGGTGCGAAGGGTAGGTAGCGATCGGCGGGATGAAGCTGAGAGAGTTCATGTACCCCGGCTTATAGGTGACAGTGTACTCGTTGTCGCTGGTGAAATCCACGCTCTGAATGGACTGGCAGGTGCTGTAATCCACCGCGCCGGAGGCCGGGTCGCAGTCGTTCTTGTAGGCCAACTCAAAGTCGGCTTTCTTCACGGGTTCGCCGTCCGACCAGGTGAGGGTGGGTTGGAATTCATAGGTGGCCACCAGCTGATTCATCTTGACGGTGCCGCCAGAGAACTCAACGTCCTCGCCGGAAGAGGTCTTGACCTTGAGACCGGAGGTGAGGGTGAGGAGGTTGCCTTCGGAATCGGTGGGCGTACCGCTGTAATCCACCACTGGGTCGCCTTCTTTCACCTCAACCTCGTTGATCTGGATCATGCCATTCTCAACGCTGGAGAGTTCAGCGACAGCCGCCGGTTGAAAGTCCCAGTCGTATTGCGACATACTGGAGTCAAAGATCATCCAGCCGACCGTGCGCTGAACAGCCGCCGACTCGATCAGGCTGTACATGGAGGCCGGTTCTTGCGAAAGGGCCAACACCAGGGTGTCGCCGCCATCGGCGAGTTCCCACTCGTAGGAGTTCCAGGTGTAGTACTCGGTGGCGCTGGGTTTGAAGTTGACCAGATTCGAGGATGCGGCGTTGCCTTCCGCGCGTTGGAACACGGGCAGGCTCACCATATCCTTGGCAAACTCGATCTGGAAGGTCTTGTAGTGCGCGATACGCTCCTCGCGGACAAGGGTATTGTTGGCCGCATTGATCGCGTCGCTGGCGACTTGGTTACACCAGCCCATGTAGTTCTGGCCAGCCCAGCCGTTTTCGGGGACGTTGATCTGGTTACAAGCGTAGAGAGTCTGTCCCTTGGGATCCGTCTCGCCCACCCAAGCGTAAGCGCCGAGTTCGAAGTCGCGATGGCGCAGGCCGGTGGTGCTGCCGAACCACCATGAAGCCGGAGCGTGGAGGCGGATGATGCGGAGGCCGCAGGCGGCCATTTGCTTTTCGAACACAGCGGCCCAGGTTTGGCGGAAGGCGGCGGTGGTGGTGGTGAACTTGAGATTCATTTCATCGCCGTCGGCATTGGTGCGATAGGTCGCGCCTTCGGCCAGAGTCCAACCAGCCTCATCAAAGAGGGCTTGACCTTTTGTGGCGTCGAAGGGGTACTTCTGAATCTCGGGGCCGTCGTAGGCCGCCCAGCTGGCGCGGGGAATGTTGGTGTCCATCAACTGCTTCTGCTGCCCTTCTGCGTCAACGAACGGATACACGGAGGCGATCAATTGGGGGCGGTTGGTGCAGTAGGCGATGCCTTGCCGAACACGAATGTCGCCCAGAAGGGGATGCGGCTTGGTGAATGAGGCGGCTTCGACTTCGACGACGGTCGTCGCTTCGACGAGTTGAGTCTGCACGACTTCAACTTCTTTGGTGACCTCGACGATCTGTGTCACGACTTGGGTGCCGCAGGCGGCAAGCAACACGCTGGCGATGGTGAGGAAAGCCAAGGCTACCATCGCGTTCTTGTGATTACGCATTTTTCTCTCCTCCTAAGAAAGAATTGTAGGTGCGAATTCGAGATGGGTATGTTGTGATGGCGCGCGCGCAAAAGGCGGCGCCCGGATCGGAGTTTGGGAGCTGTCACCTCCTGTGGATGTGGAGTAGGGGCATTCTGTTGTGCTTCCCGCCGAATTGCAACATTCTCTGGCTGGAGGAATTGCACATTTCGGGCGGGCTAGGGAGAAACTGCGGCAACTATAGCATAGGGGTATAGGGGAGTCAAGGCGGCGCGCTCTTGCTTTCACTAACTTGACTCGCCGCCTCCGAATATGACATACTGACACCACAATTGCGGTTTGTTTCCTGCGCAGGTCATCTCTCCAAGGAGGATACTTTATGACCAAAAAGCAACTCACGCTCTTCTTCTCCACCAGCATCGTTGTCGGTCTATTCCTTACTGCCTGCGCTGGAGTGGCAACGGGGAAGTTCGACACGGCCTCATCGGGCACACTGTTCGGCGCGCCCGGCGTCCAATTCCTGCAAGCAACGTCGCCTGATTTCACTCTCACCGGCGAAGTCGTTCACACCCACATGGCCGTCAACAAATCGCTGGAGACTCATCGCCTCGCCCAAACGCAGATGCAGACCGGACACTTCTGCCACGGCGGGGCGCCGTAGCCTGATCCGGCAACCCACCTTCTCGAACGGCCCTCTCGCAGGGCCGTTTTTGATTCCCCGCCTCGCATCCCGCCGAACATCCGCGAGTGGTAGAATCGCCTGAAACACCCTCTGATTAGATGCAACTCGCATGAAAATTCTTGTCACTGGCGGCGCCGGTTTTATCGGCTCGCATACCATCGACCTGCTCCTAGCCCAAGGGCACACCGTCCGCATCCTCGATAACCTCACCCCGCCTGTTCACCTCGCCGGCCAGTGGCCCGACTACCTTCCCTCCGGCGTCGAAACAATCCTCGGCGACGTGCGCGATCGCTCGGCGTGGGAAGCCGCCTTGCCCGGAGTGGAGGCCGTCATTCATTTGGCGGCCTACCAAGACTACCTGCCTGACTTCTCGAAATTCTTCCACGTCAACTGCGTGGGCGCGGCGCTCCTGTACGAAATCATCGTCGAGAAACGGCTGCCCATCCAGAAAATCGTAGTGGCCTCGTCACAGGCCTCCTACGGCGAGGGCAAGTACACCTGCGCCACAGGCGGAGTCGTGTATCCGGGACAGCGATCCGAGTCGCAGTTGAAAGCGCGCGATTGGAACGTCAAATGCCCCAAGTGCGGCGGACCGATTCAATGGGAGCTCACGCCCGAAGACGCGCTGGTGAATCCGGCCAACGCCTATGGCATGAGCAAGTTTGCCGAAGAGATGCTGGCGATCAATCTGGGCAAGCGATACGACATTCCGACGGTGGGGATGCGCTACTCGATTGTGCAGGGCGCGCGGCAGTCGTTCCGCAATGCGTATTCGGGAGCGCTGAGAATCTTTGCCATGCAGACGATGGCCGGCCAACGTCCCACCGTGTACGAAGACGGCCAGCAGATTCGAGATTTTGTGTATGCGGGCGATGTGGCAAGGGCGAACGCGTTGGCGCTGGAAGACGAACGCGCAAACTATCAGGCTTTCAATGTAGGCGGCGGCAAAGGGATCACCGTCGAAGAGTTTGCGAAGGTGATGATCCGCGCTTCGGGCAAAACGGAACTCACCCCGAACATCACCGGCGAGTATCGCTTCGGCGACACGCGCCACATCTTCTCCGATGTGAGCAAACTGCGCGCGCTCGGCTGGGAGCCGACGGGGAGCGTCGAACAAAATTGCCGCGAGTATCTCCATTGGGCCGCGACTCAACGGGACTTCCGAAATTACGCCAGCGAGGCGAGGGAGTATATGCAGAGGGTGGGGGCGGTGAGAGGGTCAAACGATGAATGATGAACGCGGAACGATGAATCAAGAACCGCCGCGAGACTTGCGTGAGCGCACGAAGCAATATGCTTTGCGAATCATCCGGCCGTATGCCTCTCTTCCGAAAACGGCAACAGCGCAAACTATCGGCAAGCAATTGCTTCGGAGCGGAACTTCGGTGGGCGCGCACTACCGCGAGGCTGATCGGGGTAAATCGACTGCGGATTTCATCAGTAAAATAGAAGGGGGTTTGCAGGAACTGGATGAAAGCGCCTATTGGATGGAATTACTCATCGAAGCCGATATCGTCTCCGCCGCCAAACTTGGACATCTTCTCCAAGAGACAAGCGAACTGATCGCCACCTTTGTCGCATCGATCAAAACCGCCAAAGGGGAAAAGTGATGCTTGCGCTTCGACAATTCGACATTCCGCATTCCGCATTCCGCATTCCATGATTATCGCCAGAGCCCCCGTCCGCATTTCCTTCGCCGGTGGCGGCACCGACCTGCCCGCCTATTTTATGGAACACGGCGGCGCAGTGGTGAGCACCACCATCGACAAGTACGTATACGTCATGCTGTCGGTGCACGCCCGCCCCGATCTGCAGATCCTCTCTTCCGACTATCGCACCTTCTTCCGGCATACCGGCGGCGAAGTGCTGTTTTGGGAAGGCGACCTGAATCTGCCCAAAGCCATCCTGCACGAATTTGGAATCTCAGGCGGCGCATCCATGTTCCTCGCCTCCGAAGTGCCGCCCGGCACCGGGCTCGGCTCGTCGTCCACCGTCACCGTCGCCTCGCTCAAAGCGGTGAGCGCGGCCAGCGGGCGAAGCCTCACCAAAATGGAACTGGCCGAGATGGCTTCGCATATCGAAGTGGAAAAACTCGGCATGCCCATCGGCTATCAAGATCAATTTGCGGCGGCCTTCGGCGGCCTCAACCACTTCGAGTTTCGCGCCGACGGCAACAACGCCGAATCCCTCCGCGTCTCTCAGCCAACCATCGACGGCCTCCAGCGGCGGCTTTTGTTATTCTTCACCGGGCAAGCCCGCGACTCAACTCAGATTCTTGCCCGCCAAAGCGAGAACGCCAAGAAACATAAAACCGTTGCACTCGACGCGCTTCACGCGGTGCGGGCGATGGTGGAACCGATGCGCCACTGCCTTGAGTCGGGCGACCTTGAGAAGTTTGGCCGCCTTCTGCACGAAGGCTGGGAGCAAAAGAAAAAGTTCGCGCAGGGCGTGAGCAACGAGCGAGTCGATCATTTGTATTCCACGGCGCGCAACGCCGGCGCAATGGGCGGCAAACTCGCTGGAGCGGGCGGCGGCGGATTCATGATGCTCTACTGCGAAGAGGGCCGCCAAGACTCGGTGACAGCGGCGATGGAAGCCGAAGGCCTGCGGCGGATGGACTACATGTTCGACAACGGCGGGGCGCGGGTTCTGCTCAACACCGGCCTGCGGTTCGTGCGCGGAGACGACAACCTGTGAGCATTTGTCAGCATCCTGAGCGAAGCGGCATCCGAAGCGCAGTAGCGAGGACGCCGCGCAGTCGAAGGATGCGATCACCCGGCTAATGAGTCGACGCGGCCAATACCTCCTCTTCTCTGCCCTCATCATCAGCGATGCCGCCGCTGTGGCCGTCGGCCTGCTCATCGCGCTCTTCCTCCTCGCTCCCTTCACCGTTGACTCGGCGCGATACATCACTGCCATCCAACTTTCGCTGGTGGGCTACCTGCTCATCTTCGCCGCGCTCCGACTCTACGACCTCGAAACCGTGCTCGAAGATTCGCAAGAGTATGCCACCGTAGCCACCGGCTGCACTTACGGAGTCATCGGCCTCGTCGTCGTCAACGCCGTCGTTGGCCGCACCGACCTCGCGCCCATTTGGCTGTTGGCCGGATGGGGCGCGACCGTGTTCATGGTTGCGCTGGGCCGCTTCCTCATGCGCCGGGTGGTGCGCTACTTCCGCGCGCGCGGCCACCTCATCACCCGCGCCATCATCGTCGGCGCCGATGAGCAGGGCCGCACCATCGCTCGCCAGTTCCGCTCACTGGCCGACTCCGGCGTGCGAGTGATCGGCTTCGTGGATGACTTCCTCCCGGTAGGCACGCCGGTGCAAGACGGCCTGCCCGTGCTCGGCCACCCCAGCGCCCTCACCCAACTCGCCCGCGATCATCGCGTCGCCGAAATCGTCGTCGTGCCCGGCGCGTTGGCGTGGGAAACCTTCCACGAAATCATCGAACGCTCGGCCCTCGCCGACGGACTCAAAATCCGCCTCTCGCCCGGCTACTACGATCTGCTCGCCGCCACCCCGCGCGTGGCGCACCGCAACTTCGTGCCGCTCATCGTCGTCGATCGCGCGCGGCTCAACGGCTTCGACCTTCTGCTCAAAATGACTCTCGACTACGGACTCGGACTCATCGCGCTGATCCTCAGCCTGCCGCTCACAGCAATGATCGCCCTCTATTTGCGGATCGTGAATCGCGGCGGCATCCTCCACTCCCAAACCGTGCTGGCGCAGGGAGGCCGCCCCTTCCGCGCCACCTTCTTCCGATTGGAAACCGATCGCCCGCTCTCGAAACTTCTGCGCGACACCGGACTCAATCATCTGCCCCTCCTTTTCGCCGTGCCGTTGGGTAAAATGAGTCTCGTCGGCCCGCGCCCCATCCCCGAAGAGAAGCGGCACGTCTATCAACGTTGGCTGCCCACCATCGCTTCGGTCAAACCGGGCATCAGCGGCCCGTGGGCCGTCGTGCCCCTCGCCTCGCTCGAAGAAGAAATGCGGGCGACGATCTTCTACATTCGCAACTGGACCATCTGGCTCGACCTGCAAATCCTCGTCCAAACCGGGCTGGTGATTTTGCGGCGACGCTGGGAAAGGCTTACCGAGTGAGGCGTGAAGCGTGAGGCGTGAAGCGATATTCGCTCCACGCTTCACGCCCCACGCTCCACAGTTCTCAAATGGATTTCATCGACTCTTACCTCGCCACCCTCTCACAATCGGTCGGCGCCCTCTCGCGCGACGATTTACGCAAAGCATGCGACGCGCTGATGGTTGCCTGGCGCGAGGAGCGCGCGATCTTCATCATCGGCAACGGCGGCAGCGCCGCCACCGCCTCGCACATGATGAACGATCTCAACAAACTCACCATCACGCCGGGCAAGCATCGCTTCCGCGCCATCGCCCTCACCGACAACATGCCGCTCGTCACCGCGTGGAGCAACGACTCCTCGTTCGCCGTCTCCTTCGCCGAGCCGCTGCGCAACCTCATGCGCCCCGGCGACTTCGTCATCGCTATCTCCACTTCCGGCAACTCGCCCAACATCCTCAAAGCCATCGAGACCGCCTACGAGATCGGCGGCACGGTGATCGCGCTGGTGGGCGATGTGGGCGGCAAACTGGCCGACATGGCCGACATCGTCATCCGCTTCCCCGACCCGCATCAGGGCCGGCAGGAGGACGGGCACTTGATCATGAATCACATCATCGCGGGTGAACTGAGACAAAGGATGAAGGATGAAGGATGAGATCAGAAGAGATTGCGTGTCATCCTTCATCGTTCATCCTTCATCCTTTCCCTATGCCTGCTCTTTCCGTCATCGTCCCCGCCTATAACGAGGCGCAACGCATCGCCCCCAGTCTCGAAAAGATTCTGACCTACCTCCGCGCCCAACCGCTCGCGTGGGAGCTGATCGTGGTGGACGACGGCAGCCGCGACGAGACGGCCTCCACCGTGAACGGATTGATCGACGGCCTCCCCAGTGCGCGGCTGATCGCCTATCAACCGAATCGCGGAAAAGGTTTCGCGGTGCGCACCGGCGTGCTGGCCGCCTCCGGCCAGTGGATCGTTTTCCTCGATGCCGATCTCTCGACCCCGCCCGAAGAAATCGAAAATGCTCTGCGCTATTTGAATGACGGCTACGATATGGTGATCGGCTCCCGCGCCCTGCCTGACTCTCAAATCGAGCGCAGGCCCCCGCTCTTCCGCCGAGTGGCGACCGCCATCTTCGATCTCGTCAAACACCTCCTCGTCGGCCTGTGGCAATACTCGGACACACAGTGCGGCTTCAAGGCCTATCGGCAGAGCGCGGTGCGCCCGCTGTACGAACGCGCAGTGATCGACCGATTCATGTTCGATGTTGAGATTCTGTATCTTGCCGAGCGAAAGAAACTGCGCGTGCGCGAGATGCCCGTGCGCTGGGCCGACGCCGAAGGCAGCAAAGTGCGCTTCTTCGAGGGCGTGTATCACATGGCAAAAGACTTGGCGCGCATACGCTGGGCGCACCGAAGCGTTTGATACAGTCACACTCGTGACTGCGCCCTCCTCGCCCGACCTATTTTCGCTTTCGGGACTCTCGTCACCCCTCCCACGTGACAAGCGCAACTGTGGCAACGCGCAGGGGCATGATAGCCTCCTTTCCGTTCACAAAAGGAGTCTATCAATGGCAACATTCACCCCACAGGAAGTCTTCGAATATCACCGCCGGGGGCGGCCCGGAAAGATCGAAGTCGCGCCCACCAAACCCCTCGACACCCAGCGCGACCTTTCGTTGGCCTATTCACCCGGCGTAGCCGAAGCCGTGCTCGAAGTCGAGCGCGATCCCAACACCGCTTACGAATACACCGCCAAAGCCAATCTTGTCGCCGTCATTTCCAACGGCACGGCCATCCTCGGCCTCGGCGACCGCGGCGCGTTAGCCAGCAAACCGGTGATGGAAGGCAAGGGCGTGCTCTTCAAAAAATTTGCCGATGTCGATGTGTTCGACATCGAAGTGGATTCGCACGACCCCGACGAAATCATCCGTGTCGCCAAAGCCATCGCCCCCACCTTCGGCGGAATCAACCTCGAAGACATCAAAGCCCCCGAATGTTTTTATATTGAAGAAACCCTCAAAGGGATGCTCGACATCCCCGTGTTCCACGACGACCAGCACGGCACAGCCATCATCTCCGGCGCCGGCCTGCTCAACGCCCTCGAAATCATCGGCAAGAAAGCGGGCGATCTCAAAGTCGTCGTCTCCGGCGCCGGGGCCAGCGCCATCGCCTGCGCCGAATTTTATGTGCGGCTCGGCGTGAAGCGCGAAAACATCCGATTGGTGGATACGCGCGGCGTGGTCTTCATCGGGCGCAAAGATGGAATGAATCCTTACAAATCCCGCTTCGCGGTGGACACCGACGAACGCACCCTCGCCGACGCCATGCGGGGCGCCGACGTGTTTCTCGGCCTCTCCGTCGCCGACCTGCTCACGCCCGCCATGGTGAAGACAATGGCCGAGCGCCCGATCATCTTCGCCATGGCCAACCCGAATCCCGAAATCAAATACGATCTGGCCAAAGAGGCCCGCCCCGACTCCATTGTGGGCACCGGCCGCAGTGATTATCCGAATCAAGTCAACAACGTGCTCGGCTTCCCCTTCATCTTTCGCGGCGCGTTGGACGTGAGGGCGAAGGCGATCAACGATGAGATGAAAGTGGCGGCGGCCAAATCGCTGGCCGCGTTGGCGCACGAAGACGTGCCCGACAGCGTTCTGCACGCCTACGGAGTCGAAAAGCTCAAATTCGGAACCGAGTACATCATCCCCAAACCGCTCGACCCGCGCGTGCTATTGTGGGAAGCGCCCGCCGTGGCCGAAGCGGCCATGCAAACCGGCGTGGCCCGCAAGACGATTGACCTCAACGAATACCGCGAACAGTTAGCCGCGCGGCAGGGGCAGGGCCAGCGCGTGCGCCGCTTCATCATCAACAAAGCCAAAGCCTCGCCCAAACGCATCGTCTTCGGCGAAGGCGAAGAGACGAAGATCATCCGCGCCGCCGCGTTGGTGGAAGAGGAGAACATCGGCAACCCCATTCTGCTGGGCCGCCCCGAAGTCATCCAGCGCACCATCGCCGATCTCGGCCTGCACTTCGCGCCGGAAGTGATCGACCCGCGCACGTGCGACAGCTGCGACACGTACGCACAGGCCTACTTTGAGCTTCGCAAACGAAACGGGGTGACTCTCAAAAACGCTCAGCACCGGATGCGCGAGCCGAACGTGTTCGGATTGATGATGGTGCAATCGGGGGACGCCGACACGTTTCTCTCCGGCCTCACCTACGAATACCCCGAAGTGATCCGCCCCGCCCTGCAAATCTTCCACACCCGGCCCGGCTTCGCTCGCGTGGCCGGAGTGTATCTCGTGATCGTGCGCGGCAAAGTGTACCTCTTCACCGACGCGACGATGAACATCGATCCTTCGGCGGAAGATTTGGCCGACATCGCCTCGTTGGCCGCCGACTTCGCCCAACAACTCGACATCGCGCCGCGCGTGGCCTTGCTCAGTTTCTCCAACTTCGGCTCGGTGCCCCACCCGCTTTCCGACAAAGTGCGCCTCGCCGCCGCGCTGGTCAAAACCCGCCGCCCCGATCTGGCAGTGGACGGCGAGATGCAGGCCGACACGGCTGTGTCGGCGGAGTTAATGGAAGAACGCTTCCCGTTCAGCGCGATGAAAGATGCCAACGTGCTTGTCTTCCCCGATCTGCAATCGGCCAACATTGCTTACAAGCTCATGCGCCACCTCGGCGGCGCGCAGATCATCGGCCCGGTGCTGTTGGGCATGGGCGCTCCGGTTCACGTTCTGCAAGCCGGAGACGACGTGCAGGAGATCGTGAGCATCGCCGCCGTTGCGGTGATGGACGCGAACAGCCGGTAAACAAAAACCTCCCGAAGGATCGATCCTTCGGGAGGCTGCAATTGTAGGGGCGACCCTTGCGGTCGCCCGATTCGGGCGAGGGCCAGCCTCACCCCTACAATTCAATCGCCCTCTCCAACGTATACACGATCAAATTCACCGCCGCCTGCACATCGCGCATATCCACCATCTCCGACGGCGTGTGAATGTGCCGGCACGGAATGGACACGCAGCCCGAGGGCACACCGATCCGCGACACTTGGATCGGCTTCGCATCGGTCGTTCCGCCTTCGAGCACTTCGCGCTGCGCCAGTATCTTGCCCTCGGCGGCCCGCTGTTCCAGCAGAGCCACAATACGCGGGTCGGCGATCATGCCGCTGTCGCGCACTTTGATCGCCGCGCCGCCGCCCAGCGACACCTCCATGCGTACACCCTTCGGCGTGTCGCCCGTGCGCGTCACATCCACCGACAGCGCCAGATCCGGCTCCAGCCCAAACGCCGACGGCCCCGCGCCGCGTGTGCCCACTTCTTCCTGCACGGTGAATGCAAACTGCACTTCGTGCGGCGTGCGCTTCAGCCCGCGCATCACTTCGATGAGCACCGCGCACCCGATGCGGTCATCCATGCTCTTCGCCACCAGCCGCGTTCCCATCTCCTCGAATGAGCGATGAAATCCGGCGGCGTCGCCCACTTTCACCGGGCAGTTCTCGGCGCTCGTCGCGCCCACATCAATGAACAACTGATCGAACGACGGAAGGTTGCTCGTGTTGTCGCGCTTCTCGATGCCGATCACGCCCACCGTGCCGTCGGCGAAACGGACTCGGCCGCCCACGCAGGTGAGAGCCGACACGCCGCCGATGGGCACGAACCGCGCAAACCCTTTCGAATCCACGTGCGACACCATCACCCCGATCTCGTCCATGTGCGCGGCGAGCATCACTTTCTTTCCGCTCTTCGACTTCTTTTTGATCACCGCGATGAGATTGCCCAGCGGATCGACCGTGACGTAATCAGCCAGCCCTTTGATCTCGGCGCGGATGAGATCGCGGGTTTGGTCTTCGTGGCCGGAGGGGCCGTACGATTCGACGAGTTTCTTGATCAGAGGCTTCATAACAAGCAATTGGTAATTGGGTATTCGTAATTGGTAAGTCGCGCCGCAAATTACCAATTACGAATTACGAATTACCTTTTCAGCACCTTCCCATCCCAATTCTCCAGCGCGGCGCGGATGAGTTTGGCCGTGTTGTGGAAATCGCTGGCGCTGACGATGGCCGCCGGAGAATGAATGTAGCGGCCCGGAATGGACACCGACACCACCGGCACACCGGCGCGCGAGCGCTGAATGGCCGAGGCATCGGTGCCGCCGCCGCCCGGCTGACGCAATTGATATGGGAGTCCTTTGGCTTCGGCGGCGGCGCTGACATATTTCACCAGCCGCCGGTCGTGCAGTGTCGATCCGTCGTGAGTGTAAATGGCCGGGCCGTATCCGAGCCGCGTGTTGTATCTGGTGTTCTCATCGCCGTCGTCGGCGAGCGGCAGATCGTTGGCGGGGGTGCAATCAATGATGATGGCCGCGTCGGCGTTGGCGGCGAACCCGGCCACCCTCGCGCCGCGCAGGCCCACTTCCTCCTGCACGGTGAAGGCGCAGATCAATTCCACCGGATAGTTCTTCCCGCGCAGAACCTCCACCAGCGCCGCGCACCCGGCGCGGTCGTCGAGCGCTTTGCCGCGCACGGTGGGGCCGAGTTCGGCGAACATCGCCGCAAACGCCGCCCGGTCGCCCGGCTTCGCCATGCGGCTCGCGCCCTCTTTGCTCGTCGCGCCGATGTCAATGCGCAGCGAGTCGATTTTCACCACGCTCTCGACCTCACTGCCCTTCACCAAATGGATCGGCTTCATGCCGATCACCCCGGGCACTCTGTTCTCGCCAACCCACACCGGCTTGCCGAGCAGAATGCGATCATCCAAACCACCCACTGCTTCGAACTTCAATAACCCATCGCCGTCGATGCCAACGATCATGAATCCCACTTCATCCATATGCGCGGCCAGCAAAACGCGAGGCGCGCGCGGCGGGCCGTGTTTGACGGCGAACAAATTGCCGAGGGTATCCACCTTCACTTCGTCGGCCAGCGGCGCCACCGCTTCGCGGATGATCTTCCGCGCCGCGCCCTCGTCACCCGAAACGCCCACCGACTCGGAGAGGCGGCGCAGAAGATCGAGCGCCGTCACTTGCGCGGGCGCGGGCGTGGGCGGAGGCGCAGGCTTCGCGGGCTTCTTCGGCTTGGCAAGCTTGGCCGCCCTTTTGGGCTTGGCGGATCGAATCGGTTTTTTCGCCATAATCATTCACCGCAGAGCGCACAGAGATCGCTGAGAGGTTATTCCAAGTGTCATTGCGAGGAGCGAAGCGACGAAGCAATCTCCTGCATAGGAGACCGCTTCGCCGCCTCACGGCGGCTCGCGGTGACGGTTCTAAACATACTCCAAGCGCTCGTTGCGATTAATCGAGCGCCAACTTTTCCAACGTCTCATCATTCAAGCCAACAATGAGCTCGGCCATGAGTCTTCCGGCGCGGGTCACGTCTTTAACGGAGACGACTTCCACCGGCGTGTGCATGTGTTTGAGCGGCAGGCCGAGAACAGCGGTCGGTATCCCTTCGCGGCTGATCTGAATCGCATAGGCGTCGGTGCCGGAGTGCATGGGCATCACTTCGACTCGGCAGGGGATTTCGTTTTTGGAGGCCGTCTCCATGATCGCTTTGTGAAGTTTGGGGTGCAGATTGGGTCCCCATCCGCAGGTGGGGCCGTCTCCGATGGAAAACGTTTTGTGGTCGGGCTGGCCGGGCCCGGAGGCGAATGTGACATCGATGGCGATTGCCAGATCGGGAGCGAGGCCAAAGGCCGAGGTGAACGCGCCGCCGAGTGTTTCTTCTTCTTGCGCGGTGGCTACGGCCACCACGTCCCAACGGTGCGGGCGGCCTCGCAGGGCGTCGAGGCACACAGTGACCGCCGCGACCGAGGCGCGGTTGTCGAGCGATTTGGCGACGAGCCAATCGCCGTTTTGCATCTCGAAGGGTTGCTGGCCGAAGGAGATGAGGTCGCCCACGCGCACCAGTTCGGCCACACGCTCGGCGGGCAGGCCCACGTCGATCATCAACTGATCGAGTTTCACTGCTTTGTCGCGGTCGGCGGCGGAGAGGAGGTGCGGCGGGGTGGAGGTGACGAGGCCCGGCAAAGTCTCGCGCCCGTGAACGAGCACCGGCTGGCCGGGCATCACTCGCGGATCGACGCCGCCAATTTCGGTGACCCACAGGAAGCCCTCGCGGATGCGTGTGACCATGAGGCCGATGGCATCCATATGCGCGGCGAGCATAATTCTTTTGCGCGGCGCTTTGCCCGCGCCGTGTTTGATGGCCCACAAACTACCCAGCCCATCGCCGCCGAGTTCATCGGTGAGCGGAGCCCACGTTTCGCGGATGAGGTCGCGTATGGGCAGCTCATGCCCGGAGAGGCCGGGCGCAGTGACGAGTGACTTAAGGTGAGCAAGTACGTCCATCGGAATCCAATCTCACGGACAAGTTGGCGTGCCCCCGGCGGTGGCGGTTCCGGTGGCGCACGCGGCGGCAGTGGCGGTGGCATTCGCCGTCGAAGTGGCAGTTGCAGTCGCAGTTGCCGTTGCGGTGCCAGAGGCGGTGAACGTGGCCGAAGCGGGGGTGAGCGATCCGGCAACGTTGGTGAGGAATTGACTGGTGGCCGCCGCCGATGTTTGAGTGGCGGCTACTGCGCTGGCCACCACGTTGGGTGTGGCAGTCGCCGTATTCGTGAAAATCGGCGAGGCGGCGGTGGCGCCAGTGAAGGTGGCGGTGGGCGTGTTGGTGATCGTCGCCGTGTTGGTGAAGGTGGCAGTAAAGGTGAAAGTGGGCGAGGGGGTGAAGGTGCTGGTGGGCGGCACGAATTGAGTGGGGGTGGCGGGGAGGGTGACGGTTGGGCCGCCGGGCGTGACTGTGGGCGCGGCAATGGTGGGCGCTTCGGTGGTGGGGGCGGCGGCAGTGGTGGGCAACACGAATTGGGTGGGGGTGGAGGGCAAGGGGGTAGCGGTGCCGGGAGCCGGAGTGGCCGGAGAAAAAATCAGCGCAAAAAAGCCGGCACAATAGCAGGGAACGGTGAGGACGATGATCCCGGTGAGGATGGAATAAGTGCGCCGTCGGCGGCGCTCGACTTCGGAAAGGGCAGACATAGCGGGTGGCGTTGTTGGATTCCGGCCCTGAATGGAGCCGCCCCAAACACGATGGGCGGCATAATAGCAGAGCAGGGGGGATGATGTCAATTCGAGAGTTCGAGACGCGCAGTTTTGCTAAAAACATCTTGTGGTATTATTGTTTCCGGTCGAAGTCTGAACAAGCAATTCCCTCGCGTGAGCACAGGAGCAAAGTGGCCGGAACAACCGATGTGAGCAGCGCCAGCAAAGAACTCGGCGAACTGCGCAAACTGACGCTGGACATTAAGGCATTGTTGAGTAGCCAGAAGGAGACGCTGGCTAAGGCCAAACTGTCCCTTCCCCCCGGCGTGTCCGACGGCCTCACCCAACTTTCGGCGACGCTGGAGCGCTTGAGTCGTTCGGTGGCCGAGCAAGAGCAGGAGCGAGCGCAGTTGCAGGCTCTGGCCAGCATCGGCGGCGTGGTCAATTCCTCGCTCGATCTGACCACCGTGCTCAACGAGGTGATGGACACCATCATCAAACTCACTGGCGCCGAGCGCGGGTTCCTCATGCTCAAGAACCCCAAAGGCGGCCTCGACTTCCGCATCGCTCGCAACGTTGACCGCGAAACCCTGCAAGCCTCTTCTTTCGAGATCAGCCGCACCATCGTCGATCGCGTGGCCCGCACCGGCGAGCCGGTCGTCACCACCAACGCCCAAGAAGACCCGCGCTTCGGCAAACAAGAAAGCGTTGTCGCCTTCAACCTGCGCTCCATCCTCTGCGTGCCGCTCAAAGTGAAAGGCGAACTCACCGGCGTCATCTATTCCGACAACCGCGTGCGCACCGGCCTCTTCAACGAGCGCGACCGCGACATCCTCACCGCCTTCGCCAACCAAGCCGCCGTCGCCATCGAAAACGCCCGGCTGTTCGAGAGCGTCAAGCAATCGCTCAACGAAGTCACCCGCCTCAAGAATCTGCTCGACAACGTCTTCGCCTCCATCAACTCCGGCGTCATCACCACCGACGTGGCCGACCGCATCACCCTCTTCAATCGCGCCGCCGAAACCATCCTCAACGTGCCCGCCCGGCAAGCGGTGGGCGCTGAATACGACAAAGCCCTCCCGCCGCTCGACGGCGGATTGGCGCACGCCCTCACCGAAGTGAAGACCGCCGACAAAGCCTTTGCCTACGAAGTGAAGCCGACTCTGCCGGGGCGCGGCGAAGTGGATTTGAGCCTCAGCCTCTCCCCGCTCAAAGACTCCTCGCGGGCCACGCAGGGCGTCGCCATCGTGCTCGACGACCAAACCGAGCGCAAACGCCTGCGCAGCAAGTTCGAGCTGTTCCAAAAGATGGTCAGCCCGGCGGTCATCGAACGGCTCAACCCCAACCAACTCAAACTCGGCGGCGACCGCCAAAACGTCACCTGCATCTTCGCCGACATTCGCGGCTTCACCAACTTCAGCGAATACCTCGACCCGGTGCAGCTGCTCGACGTGCTCAACCGCTACCTCGGCGCCGCCGCCGACGCCGTGCTCCTTCACGAAGGCACGCTCGATAAATTTCTCGGCGACGCGGTGATGGCTATCTTCAACGCTCCCGAACAGCAGGAAGACCACACCATACGCGCCGTGCGCGCCGCCCTGCAAATGCGCAACGACATCCTCGCCCTGCACGAAGTGATGCAGCCGCAATACCGCCTCTCCTTCGGCATCGCCATCAACGTCGGCGAAGCCGTGGTGGGGCTGGTGGGCACCAAACAGCGCGTCGATTACACCGCCATCGGCGACACCATCAACACCGCCAAACGGATTCAAGAAAACGCCAAAGCCGGGCAAATCCTGCTCAGCGAAACCGCCTACGACAACGTGAAAGATCAAGTCATCGTCGTCCCGCTCGAGCCGATGAAAGTGAAAGGCCGCGTCCAGCCGGTGCAGGTTTATGAATTGATGGGAATGAAGTGAACTCCGCCGCCCACACATGGGTAGGCGCGCACGGGTCACGGTCTTTCTCGCCGTGACCCGTGTTTCTTGTGCGCGCTCAGGTTAGAAAACGATTAGGAATCGTCATGTCGTTACTTGCCATGCTCTATGCCCTCGCCGTGATCGTTCTCACGCTCTACGGCTTCAACGCGATCATCTATACCCTCATCTTCATCCACGCAAACTGGATCGCGCCGCGCCGCGCACACACACCGCCCGCCCCCGCCGAGTGGCCGACCGTCACCGTGCAGCTGCCCATCTTCAACGAGCGATACGTCGTCGAACGGCTCATCGACTCCATCGTCGCCCTCGACTACCCTGCCGACCGCCTTCACATTCAAGTGCTCGACGATTCCACCGACGACACCGCCGCGCTGGCACGCGCCAAAGTGGCTCACCACTGCGCGCGCGGAGTCAACATCGAATACATTCAGCGCCCGCACCGAGTCGGCTTCAAGGCCGGAGCGTTGGCCTACGGCCTCACCCGCACCGCCTCCGACTTCATCGCCGTGTTCGACGCCGACTTCACCCCGCCCGCCGATTTCCTCAAACGCATCATCCCTCACTTCAACGACGCGCGCGTGGGCATGGCGCAGGCCCGCTGGGGGCACATCAACGCCGACTACAGCCTGCTCACGCGCGCCCAAGCCATGATGCTCGACGGGCACTTCGGAATCGAACAACACGCGCGCGCGCAAACCGGACTCTTCCTCAACTTCAACGGATCGGCGGGCGTGTGGCGGCGAGCGTGCATCGAAGACGCCGGAGGGTGGGAAGCCGACACCCTCGCCGAAGACCTCGACCTCTCCTATCGCGCTCAACTCAAGGGGTGGCGACTCCGTTATCTGCCCGATCTCGTCGTCCCTGCCGAAATCCCCACCCTGCTCGGCGCGTTCAAGCGACAGCAGTTCCGCTGGGCCAAAGGATCGATCCAATGCGTGCGCAAACACGCCGCGCAGATCATCCTCTCGCGCGAGTCGGCGTGGCGCAAACTGCAAGCCCTGTTGCACATCACCGCCTACATCGTTCATCCGCTGATGACACTGGTGGTGCTTATGAGCCTGCCATTGGCCCTCACTGGCGAAATCTCACGCATTCACTTGGGGGCCATCGGCCTCGCCGGGTTCGGCGCCCCCATCATGTTCGCTGTTTCCCAATTTGCCCTCTACCCCGATTGGCATCAGCGATTGAGTTTCCTGCCTACCATCCTGTTCCTCGGGCCGGGCATCGCCGTGAGCAACACCTGGGCAGTCATCGAAGCCCTCATTGGCCGCAACCCCACCCTCTTCCTCCGCACCCCCAAGTTCGATGCGCAGGGCAAAGCCAAAACGGATCGGCCAAGCGGCACAGCCGCCTACGGCCTGCCGGTGGATTGGACGACATGGGCCGAGATCGCGCTGATGTTTTACAGCGCCATCACCACCGTCATCGCTCTGCAGTGCGCGCCGGGCCTTGCGCCGTTCACCGCCTCGTATGCCATCGGTTTCGGCTACACCGCCTATCTCGGCCTGCGCCAGTCGCTGGGCATACGCATTGAGCCGGCCGAGTCGATTCGCGGCGCTATCACCACCGAGTAGCCTTGCATGAACCCGCAACGCCCTTCAGCCTCCTCCTCGTTGCTCAATCGCATTACCGGCGCGTTCGACCGAACCCCCGAATGGCTGGCTTCATCGCTCGCGTTATTTCTGCTCGTCGTATTGGTCTTTGCCAATGTGCTTGTGCGCCCAAGCAGAGTGGTAGAGGGCGACGACCTGCTGAACTTTTACTTTTGGGAACAGTTCACCCGCGAGCAATATGCGTCGGGCCAACTGCCGCTGTGGACTCCGTACATTCTTTCGGGCTACCCGGCGGCCAGCAATTTACAAGTGATGGCCTTTTATCCGCCCGCGATCCTTTTGCGGCTCCTGCCGTTGAACTATTCTTTCGGCGTCGGCTATACATTTCACTTTTGGTGGATGGCGTTGGGAATGTATTGGTGGATGCGCTGGAACGGATACCGGCGGGGCGGCGCGTATGTCTCCGCCATCGTGTTCGTGTTGAGCGGGTTCGTCCTTCCGCGCGTGGACACCGGACACGCCGACGTGATCTACAGCATCACATGGATGCCGTGGGCGATGGGGCTTTGGCAAAAGACTCTGCGCGAGTCGTCGCCAACTTTCATGATCATGGCCGCCGGAGCGATGGGAATGCACTTCCTCGGCGGCCACCCGGCCACATTCGTTCTGACTCTGATTTGGTTGTTGCTGAGCACGATCTATTGGTGGGCGACGGAGGGCAGAGGCAAAACGCTCACCGAGTTGTCGAAGCGAGGAGTGCTGGCGATAGGGGCCGCCGCCATCGGAAGTGCCGGTGTTGCCGTGCAATTGCTGCCGACTCTTGAACTGGCGAGCCTCTCCACACACGCGGTGGCTTTGCTCAACGAGTGCGGCCTTCCACTCTCGCTCACATGGCAAGACCTCACCTCGATCCTTTTCGCCGCCATCCCGTTCGACACCTATTTGCCGTGGGAACGCAACGGCTACTTCGGGGCGTTGGCGCTGACACTCGCGGCGGTTGCAGTGTTTCATCGCGGCGATAATGACGCAGGCCGCTTCAGATGGCTCATGGTCGGGGTTGTCGTCGTCGGCCTCATTTTAGGATTCAACCCTCGATTACCGTTTCTGCCCGATCAACGATTGCCCCCTCCGGTGTCGTCGTTCCGCATGCCGTCGCGATTCATGCTCTACGTGTGTGTGGCCGGGGCCGCGCTGGCCGGGCTGGGTTTCGATGCGCTCGCCCGCCGCGCCGAGAGCGGCAAAGGGCCGGGCCGTTGGCCGCTGATCGCGGCGTTGGCATTGGCCGGGCTGGCCGCGCCGGTGGACGCATATTACCTCTCGCACATCAAGTTCGCGTCGAGCCAATCCGATTGGCTGATCACATTGAAAATTTTTTTGCTGAATGGAGCGCTGATGTCGGCGCCGCGCTATTTGCTCGCCGCCCTCGCGCTGTGGCTGTGGGGCAAGCCAGCGCCGCCCGTTGGGCGATGCCATTGGCATTCGCCATCGTGTTCGCCGATTTGTGGCTGTTCGGGCGAGTATATATTCTGAGTGTGCGCGAAATGGCAAACCCATCGGCGGTAGTGGAAAACACCGACGCGGCGCGGGAGCGGCTGGTTGTCTATCCTTATATGTTCGCCAACGGCTCCATTGCCACCCACTCCGCCAACGCGCAAGGTTACACCGCCATCGTCCCGGCATGGTACTCAGAATTGTCAGCCGATCCGGCCAATGCATGTGGATCGGTTGAGCACGTGGATATACCACCGACGGATTCGCAATTGCTGAGATTGTTGAGCGTGAAGTATCTTGTGAGCAGCGGGAAGCCGCTCGACATCGGGCGCGAACCGATCCGCGTTGAGTCGGATGTGTATGTTTACGGAGTGGCCGATCCCGGCCCGCGCGCGGTGGTCGTATCCCGCGCGATGGCGGCCTCCTCCAATCGAGAGGCGTTATCGTTGGTGCGAAGTGCAGGCTTCGATCCCGCCCAGATGGCCGTGATCGAGTCTGCGAATGGCGCGGCGCGGGCCGCTTCGGAGGAGTCGGGCAACGCGGCCTCGGCGGTGATCACAATCTACGAGTCGCAACGAGTCGTAGTTGAAACCGATTCGCCGAGCGCGAGCTGGCTGATATTGAATGACACGTGGTATCCGGGCTGGCGCGCGCAGGTGAACGGGAAAGAGACGCCGATCTATCGAGCCAACGGCGCGTTTCGCGGTGTGCCAGTTCCGGCGGGGCGCAGTGTGGTCGAGTTCGCCTACCGCAACAATTTGTTTCTTCTCGGCGGTGCGATCAGCCTTGCCACGTGCGGTCTCGCGCTGGCGGCTTTAGCGGCGATGCGCCTGCGCCGCAACGCATAAACTTCGCCTCACACTCCATGCCTCATGCCTCCCGCCCCTCCACCCACATCTCGTGCCACAGCGCGAAGTTGAGCAGATACCACGCCAACTCATCGCGCGCATCGATCAACTTCTCCACGGCCGGCCAGCGCAAATAATCGGTGCGGGCGCAGAACTCGCGTAGCTTCTGTTTGCCCATCGCGCCTAGCGCCTCGGCCATCCATTCGACGACCGGGACGCGAAAGCCCTGCTTCGGGCGATCAATGATCGCATCCGGGATCAGCCCGCGCACGGCCCGTTTCAGCAATCGCTTCGGCTCAATGGCCTCGCCCACCTTCAGCCTCTGCGGGATGCTCATCGCCAGCCCCACAAACTCATGATCGAGATACGGCACGCGCGCTTCCACGCTCGTCGCCATCGTCATTTTGTCCACGCGCATCAACAGCAGTTCCGGCAAACGCAAACGCAAATCGAGATAGCCCATCCACGTCACGTAATCGGCGTGCGGACTGCGCTCATCGAATCGTCGGCGATACTTGCGGATGACATCGTGCGACGACAAACCGCCGACCGCGCGGCGCATCGACTCCGTGATCAACACATTTTTCCGCGCCTCGCCGAACGCTTCCGCCCCACCCCAAAATAATTCTTCGCCCTCGGTCGCCCGCCGCACATATTCGTGGCGCACGCCGCTCAACGCCGCGCCCGCTCCGGCCAGCGCCAACTGCCGCACCGGGCGCGGCATCATCGAATACGCTCGCCATGCGCCGCCGTGCAAGCGCAAAATATCAACCCAGTGGCGGTATCCGCAAAACAACTCGTCGCTTCCCTCGCCCACTTGTATCACCGTCGTGCCGCTGTCCTTCGCCAGCTTCGACACAAAATAGATCGGCACGCACACCGGGTCGGCAATCGGCTCATCTTGGTGATAGATCAACTTGGGCAGGAACTCGATGAAATCCTGCGCCCCGATCTGCGCCTCGCGGTGATCCGTTCCGAAGTGGGAGGCCGCCTGCCGCGCCCACTCGAACTCGTTGTAACCCGGCGCATCTTTGTATCCAATCGAAAACGATTGCACGGGCCGATCCATCTGCGCGGCCATGAGCGCCGTGTTCACCGTCGAATCGATCCCGCCCGAGAGAAAGACGCCGAAGGGCACATCGCTCACCATCCGCAGTTTCACCGACTCCGTCAGCTTCGCCTTCAGCCTCTCGGCCCAATCGCGCTCGGTGAGTCGCGGATCGTAATCGGACTCATCGAACACATCCCACCACTCATCCACGCGGAACTCACCTGTGTCGGCGTTGAGCGCGGCTCGGTGACCCGGCGGAAGTTTGTGGATGCCCTTGAACAACGTGTCCGGCGCGGGCGGGGTGAGAAAGGTGAGGAAGTGGTAAAAGGCGGCGAGATCGATCTCGCGTTTCACCGCCGGGTGGCGCAGAATCGTTTTGATTTCGGAGCCGAAGATGAATTGGCCTCCGGCAAAGGTGTAATACAGCGGCTTCACACCGAGCCGGTCGCGGGCGAGAAAGAGTTCGCGCTTGCGCTTGTCCCACAGCGCAATGGCGAACATGCCGCGCAAATGATGAAGGCAGTCGTGGCCGTGTTCCTCGTAAAGATGGACGATAACTTCGGTGTCGGACTGTGAGCGGAATTTGTGGCCGCGTTCTTTAAGCGGCGCAAAGTGTTGGGCGTACGTGTACGTCTCGCCGTTGTAGGCGATCCACACCGAGCCATCTTCGTTGCTCATCGGCTGATGCCCGGCGGGGCTGAGGTCGATGATCGCCAGCCGCCGATTCGCAAGCCCAACGCGCCCGTCGGGCGAGAGCCAACTGCCGGCGTCATCCGGGCCGCGATGCGTGATCGTGTCGCGCATGGTGTCGAGCAAGGCGGGGTCCACACGCGGGCCGTCGCCGAGGGTTACAATGCCGCAAATGCCGCACATGATAAGTTATGAGTTTGAGTTCGAGTTGGAAATATCAATTCCAACTCAAACTCAGACCCTTAGCCTTTCCGGGCGCACGCCTCGTACATGTTTTCCCATCTCTCGGCAATTCTATCCCACGCGAAGTTCGCCAGCACAAATTCGCGCCGGCGCTCCGAATCGCGGCGGGCGGCGTCGCGTTCGTTCAGCGCGCGCACGATCTCGTCGCTCAATCCGCGCACATCGCCGTGCTTCACCACCGAGCCGAGTGTGTTCTGCTGAATCTCATCGGCCAACCCACAGCGGTCGGTGGTGATCACTGGCGCGCCGCAAGCCAACGCCTCCAACAAAGTGATGCCGAGAATCTCATACGTCGAGGGCAACACATACACATCCGCCGCTCGATACGCTTCGAGTTTCGCCGCCCCGTCGGCGTAGCCGATGGTTCGCACCCGATCCTCGATCCCCAATTCGCCCACTTGCCTCTGCACTTCGGGCAGGAATCCGTCATCGGGCCCGGCGATTGCCAGCACAGCATTGGGAATTTGGCGGCAGGCTTCGGCAAACGCGGCCACCAAAAAATCCACGCCTTTGATTTTGTTCACGCGCGCGAGGAACAATACGAGCGGCGCGTCGGGCGGAAGGCGATGCCGTTGGCGAAACGCCGCACCCTCCGGAAGGGCGTGATACTCCTCAACATCAATGCAGTTGGGGGCAATGAAAACCTGCTCCGGCCTGCCGCCCGCTTCAATGAGTTGCGTTTGCTCCATCGTGTTGAGCGCATGCAACTTGCAGGCGCGCGAAAGCAGAGGCCGCCCCACCCATGCATCGTAAACTCGTTTGAGGGCGAAGCGCCCCACGAGCAACGGCACGCCGCCCTGTGCGGTGAGGATGAACGGCTTGTTCAATCGAGAAAGGATCGGCAGAGCCATCACATTCAACAGCGAGCGATACTCATGCAGATGCACAACGTCGGCGCGGCGAATGGCTCCTTCGAGCGCGAAGGCCAACACAGGCGGCGCGAACAGCCGCGCCCATGCCAGCCGATTGCTGAGATTGGCGAAGCGGCGAATCTCGACTCCCTCCACCACTTCGCGCGCCGGGGTTGCGCGGCGGCGGCCATCGAGCGCGTCGGTGGTGTAAGCCGTCACTTCGTGGCCGCGTTTCGCCGTCGCCCGCGCCACTTCCCACGCCGCGCGGCACGTGCCGCCATAGGCCCACGCCGGATAAAAGTATGGCGCGATGTGAAGGATGTTCATTCGTGGAGCGTAGAGCGTGGGGCGTGGAGCGAACGTCGCTCCACTCTTTACTCTCAACGCTTTACTTTCCAAATCTGCGCGCCGTCGAAATCTTGAATCAGTTCGAGATACACAGCCTCGGCGAACGATGAGACTTGCGGCTCGATGAAGGGGGGCCGCCAGCGCATGGCCTCGGCGAACGACTCCGGGCGGCCGATCACTTGCGGCACAAACACGTAATCGATCCCCGCCGAACGCATCGCCGCTTCGGACTCAGGGGAGGCCGGATCGAGATAAGCCTGATTCAGAATGGGCTGGAGCGCCCACGCCGGGCCTTGCCCGATGTAAAACAACTGCTCGCGGAACTGCACCGTCTTTCGCTCGGCGATCACCGGAACCCAATCGCCCTCGATGCTCACGTAATTGAGAATGAACGACTCTTTGGGCGTGTTATCGCGCAACCAGTGCAGCGCCCGGATGTCGGCCTTCGAGTTGAACGAGCCGACGATGCTCACCCGCCCTTTGCTGGCGCGAATGATGGGCTCGTGAAAAATTCCTGCCACCGCCGCGCCAACGATGACGAGTGAGGCCACCGCCACGCGCCAACTCGGCGGCGGCGTCCATTGGCCCAAAAGTGGAACGGCGGTGACGGCCATCGCCGCCAGAATCGGAACGGGAACGATGGGCGCGTGCCAGGCCACTCCGAAGGGATACAACACTTGCATCGGGTCCACTTCCGTCGCCCGCGAGATCGTATCGAGGTTGCCAAACCCCGCGATCTCCAGAATCATGATCGCCCAACCGATGAGCCACACGTCGAACCATCGCCGCCGCCACAGAGCCAGCGCCAGCCCGGCCAGCGCAATGTAAGGGAACACGCCCAGTATGTTGAATAGCAAGAACACTGTGGGGTTTTGGCGTTCGTGCACGCTCACCTGCGCGAGCAGTGGGAGCATTTTGATCAGCCACGGCAAATACAACGCGATGCCGAGCGCGGGGATGATGGCCGTGAGAGCGGCGTATTGTTTCAGCGTGGGCCGTTCGCGCGAGAGCCAAATGGTGAAATAGAAAGGGAGGTAGGCCATCAGCAAATGGATGAGGCTGTCGGGATGGGAGAGGGGCAGGCTTGCCAATGTAACGGCGGCAAGCGCAACATTCAACCGAGTCGGCTCACGCGTGGCGCGAAACACCAACACAATGATCGCGGTGATGAGCAGTGTGCCGAGCACGGTGGTGTACGCCGCATCCATCAGCGTGCTGAACAACCCATAGCTGAGCACGCTGAAGGCGGCCGTCCATCCACCGACGCGCTCGCCGCCGAACTCGCGCCCCACGGCGGCCACGCCCGCCACCGTTGCCGCCGCCAGTGTATGCGCCAGCCCCAGAATCACCGGCGGCATCGTCGCTCCTCCGGCCATATCCGAAAGTTGAGCGGCGAGCAAAAAGAATCCGGGCGAATAAAAATACTTGATCTCCGGCCAGAAGGGGGCCATCGAGTTGATACTGCCGCTCAGCCGCGTGGTGAGCGCGAGCAATCCAAAGCCTTGCGCGTCGGTGTCGAAGGGCAGGGTGACGACGAGAGCCGGAACGATGAAAAGGGCGGCGACGGCCCCCCACCCGAGGACAGGCCACGGCCACTGTGAACGCGCCCACGCGATCCATCCCGGAATCTCGCGGCGAAGCCGCCACCCCAATGCGCCCACCGCGATCACATTGACGGCCAATTGCAAAGGGAAACGATAGCCGAAGAAAACGGCGAGCCACACGTCGAGGACGATGAGGCCGCCCAACCCCAAGCCGATGCATGTGGCGAGCGCGAGGCCGCGCTCGCGCAGCCATACGTGCAACAGCACGCCGGGCGAAAAATAACAAATGCAAGTGAGAAGCGCAAAAAGCAATGGCATTGCAGAATCCAACAAATGAAAGTTACGGCGCGAACGGTTCGGCGATCAGTTGATAAACGATCACGGGTTTGCCGCCCGCGGGCCGCTCAAAGCGAGCCATTTCGCGCGGGTTGACCGTCAGCCCGAAGAAGTCGGCAGTGTCTCGCGTTGTGTCCACGATCAAATACGTTGGCCGCCCGCTGGCAACCACGCCCACGATGTCAGGCGAGTCGCTGCTCCACGCGAGATCAACCTTGCCGGGAGAGTCCGGCGGCCAATAGAGCCAAGCGACGACTTGTGTAGCAAGATTATTCGCATACACCACTGCCCCGCTCTCACCGGCGATGAGGCGGCCCGTGAATGCAGCGGCCTCGCGGATGCCATAGCCCGACGGCCAACCAGCGACATGTTGCATGCGATCCAGATCGGCGAGCGGCAGTGCGGCCGGATCGCGATAGGCTTGCGCGGCGAAGGCGGCAAACGGCCAACCCGCCGAAAACAAAATCGTCGCGCCCGCGATCCGACGGAGCGCGCGAGCCGAGATCAACGTCAACCCAAAGGCAACGGCGTGCGCGGCAAGCAAACTGGCAAAGGCCAGCGCGGGCAAGAAGTAGCGCGGGTACATGGCGGCAGGCAAAGCAACGTGAGCAAGGCCGAGCGCGCATCCGGCCAGCGAGAGTGTCGCCAGCGGAGTCCGGCGCACCAACGCAACGGCGGCGCCCGCCACGATCACGATCCACAACGGGTCGATGTACACCAGTGACCAGCGGGCAATCTCGCCGAGATTAGAGATTACATATTGCGGCCAGCTCAAGCCGCCAACCGACTCAGCCCGATCTACAATTTCGCCCAGCACGTTGTACCGAAGGGACGCCGCCCCCAATACAACCGTCACCGCGCCACCAGCGAACGCATAGGGCAACCATAATCGCGCCAAACTATTCTTATTCTCCAACGCCGTGACGAGCAATGGCAAAGCCGCGAAAACTATCGCATTCAATTTGATGAGCGGGAGGGCGATGAGGCACAACACAAACGCGAGTCCGCGCCGCCGCGAGGGCCGCGCCGCCCATGCCCCCGCAACCCACACGGCGAGGATCACGGTGGCCGCAAGCAACGGGTCGGCCACTGCCGTGCGTTCGTGGAAAAAAGTCCACGGGGTGAGCGCATACAGCGCCGCCGCCCACAGCCCGATACGCGCCCCGCTCCACTGCCGCGCCACTGCCCACAGCCCCGCCAGCGTCACCGTTCCCATCAGCACACTGCCCAACCGCCCCACCCACAGCGGCGTGCGAAACGGCATGAGCGCGGCGAGAAAGAAAATCTCCAATGGTTTCGCCGTGCTGAACGGAAAGATGACTCGCCCTTGCCACACCTCTGCCGCCCACAGCAAATGGTTGCCTTCGTCCACGAAGCCGGGCAATTGCAGGAGCGCGTGAAGGCGCAGGGCGAATGAAGCGAGAAGCAGAGCCAACAAACCCAATTGGTGATTGGTAATTAGTGATTGGTGATTGAAATTGTGTCTGTTCATATCCGAATCAGCAATCACAAACCGGCGATCAGTGACTCGAATTCGTCGGTCAGCTTTTCCCAATCGCAGTGCGCTTCCACGAACGCGCGCGCCTGCGCGCCGAGCGAGCGGCGATAGTCTGCGTTCAGCAATTGCCTCAGCACGTTCGGCAGTTCGTTTTCATCGGCATACAACACGCCGTTGCCCGGCGGCACATCGCGCATCACGCCGGGCAGGGGCGAGGCCAGCACGGGCCGCCCCGCCGCCATGTATTCATAGGTTTTGATGGGGACGATGTGGCGGGTGATGGGGTTGAGAGTCGAATACAATGTGCAAACATCGGCCAGTGCCATGAACGATGGCGCGAGATCATACGGTTGAGGGCCGGTGAAGATCACTCGCCCCCCCAACCCTAATTCCGAATGCAGCGTTCTCAGCCGGGACTCCGCCTCTCCGGTTCCCACGATCAGCAGTTTCACGTGGGGCGGCAGATCGCGCATGTGGCGCATGAGCGTATCCGCGCCCACGTGATCATAAAGCCAGCCGATGAATAACAGCGCCACGTCGTCGCCGGCCAGACCCCATTGCTGTCGCAGTTGCGCCGAGTCGAGATCGGGGCGAAAGCGATCCAAATCCACGCCGGTGCGAATCATGCTGGCGCGTTTCGGATCGGCGCCGAGCGAGATGCCGTATTGCCGCAGCTCTTCGTTGATGTACGAGGTGCGATCGGCGGCGCGCAGCAGCCCGCGCTCGAAGAGGTAAGCGATGGGGCGAAGGACGGAAAAGGGAACGATGGTGTGGAGCGCGTCGATGATGTGGAAGAGGAACGGCGCGCCGAACTGCCGCGCGGCGATGAGCGCAGGCAGTCCGGTGGAGAGGGCGTAGTTGACGATCACATCGGGTTTGGCGGCGCGGCAGAGCCGGACGAGTTCGGCGTAAAAGGTGAGCAGTGAGAGGGGGCGGGCGAGCAGTGGCGTTCGCAGTGTGGCCGGCCGAATGACGGTGACGCCGGGCGAGCGGAGCGGTGTGCGAGTGACGGCGCTCCATTGTTGGCGCGGGGCGAAGAGGGGCGCGCGGGGAAAGGGCGTATACAGAATCTCGAAGTCGAGCGCGGTGACGGTATGTCCGCGCGCCGCGAGTCGCTCGAAGAGATGATGCTGTTGGTGCGGGCCGCGTCTCAGCCAATCGGTTTCTTGCACGATCACAATGCGCAAAGGTTTCACTCGCGCACCTGAATATCGAGCAGACTGAGGAACAACGAGCTGAACATGATCTGCGTTCCGCTGACGCTGAGGGTGAGGGCCAAGAGGCCGCGCCGCAGTTCGTTGATGTTGGCGAAGTTGTGCTGGGCCCAAACGAGGAAGATGTTGAGGCCGACTCCGAATCCGATGGCGAGGAGAATCAGGCCGAGCAACAGTCCGCGCTCCAGCGTGACATGAGTCTGCAACCAGTCAATGAGCGCATCGCGGCGATCCAATCCGCGCGCCACAAGGTAGCCTTTGCCCTGCAAGCCGAGCAGCAGTGTTTGCAGGCCGAGCAGGGCCAACGCACTGCCAACGATCATGTAATGGAAGTCGAAGAAGAATCCGCCGAGGGTGAGCGGGCCGCGCTCGAGGGCGATGAGCGGCAACCAGCCGAGACTCATCATCACCGCGCCGGGCGCGATGAACAAAGCGGTGGGGCTGCGGAGAAGCAAATAGCGCAGATGCCGCCAGCCGTCGCGCCACGTGTCGAGTTTGCTTTCGCCTTCGCGCGGGTAATACGTGATCGGCGTTTCGGCGATACGCAATCGCGCCTGCGCGGCGGCGACGATCATTTCGCTGGCGAACTCCATGCCGGTGGTGCGGAGGCTGAGACGGTCGTAGGCCTCGCGGGTGAAAGCGCGCATGCCGGTGTGCGCATCGCTGACGCGGAGGCCGAAGAGAAGATTGAGAACGCCAGTGAGGATCGGGTTGCCGACGTATCGGTGCAGCCACGGCATCGCGCCGGGCATGATATTGCCGCGCAAGCGGGAGGCCAGCACCATATCGTAGCCTTCGCGCAGTTTGGCGACGAGGCGCGGCGTTTCGCCGAGATCGTACGTGTCGTCACTGTCGGCCATCACGATGATCGGCGCGCGCGCTTCGGCGATGCCGTGCAGGTAGGCGCTGCCGTATCCGCGCCGCGCGGCGTGAACCACTCGCGCACCAGCCTTCGCCGCAATGTCCTGCGAACCGTCGGTGGAGCCGTTGTCGCTCACCACCACTTCGCCGCGCAAGCCGCTGGCCTCGAAGGCCCTCATCGCTTTTTCCACACACCGCCCCACCGTCTTGACTTCGTTGAGGCACGGCAGAACCACCGACACTTCCGGCGCGTCGCTCATGGCCCATTCACCGCGTAAATCGTTTGCCCCTCGTCGCTCGAGCGGTAGAGTTCGACAAACAGAGTCGGGTCGTCCAACGATTGATTGATTTCATCCGCCGATGCGCCAAGCGCCGACAGCACACTCTCGCCCCACGGCGCGACGATGTAATAATCGTAGCCGCGCAAGTCATTCAGCCGAGTCGGGTAGCCCGCCGTCAATTCGTAATCGTAAAGCCAATAGGCCAGCGAGCCGTCCATTACATACAACTTCTCGCCGGGCGGAATCTTTTCGCGCACATACTTCGCCGTCAGCCACGAATCTTTTGCCAGCCGAGTCAGTTTCACATCATCGCTCCGCAGTGGATCGGTGAGGAGATAATACACCGCGCCGAGTCGGGGCCGGATCGCAGATCCGATCAACGCCGCCGCCACGATCACGGTCGCCGCCGCCGGAGTCCGCGCCAACATCGGAATCCGATCCGCCGCCCCATCCACTGCGAACCCGGCCACTGCGGCGTACATCGGCAGGGAGATGAAAAGGTATCGCGCTTGATACGTGAATCCCCACCACCAAATCAAATGATACGGGATCACAAAGGCCGCCCACAACAGAATCGCGCGGCGCACATCGCCCTCGGAGTCGGACAACCCGGCGAGTCGCGGCCACACGAAGGCCGCCGCCCACAACAGCATCCCGGCCAGCACGGTCGCCGCGAACGGCACGCCCCACTCACCGCGCCGATACCAAAAGGCGATCAGCGCGTTGAGCGAATGATCGACAAACAGCGCGTCGTACGTGCTCGGCGCGGGGAATACCTCAGCGCCGAGAAGATAACTGCGCGCGAACCACGGCGCGGCTGCCAGCGCCATTGCGCTCAAAGCCATCGCGCCCAATGCCATCTCACGCCGCGCCCGCGCAAACGAGAGCGGCCACAACCGCAGAAGCGGCACGACGGCCAACGCCGGAATGAGCACGAGGCTCGAATGTTTCACCCACAGCGCCAGCCCGCCGAGCAACCCGGCGAGCAATGCGTAACGCGCCTCGCCGCGCGCGAGCCACAAATAGGCCATCGCAAAAGTAACGCCGTGATAAAACCCGTTGGGGATGTCGATGTATCCCGACGTGGCCCAATTCACGAACACGGGAGCGCTCGCGGTGAGCAAGGCGGCAACCCACGCGGCGCGGGTCGTGAATAGTAATCGCGTCACAACCCACACCGTGATCACCATCCCCGCAATCAACGCCGCGCTCATCATCCCGGCCACATGATCATTCGCCGCGCCCGCCGCCATGAATCCAAACGCATACAGCAAATGCACGCCGAGCGGGTAGCCGGTGAGCGCGGGCGCAATGCGCGCGCGCGTAAACACATCGCGCGCGTCCGCCGCATACCGCACCAGCACATCGTAAGTGTAAAAAGGATATGAGATGAGATTGACGGCGATCACCGCGACGACGGCGGCGCAAAGGAGTCCGATCCAAAAGGGAGGCGACTCCACGCGCAGCCATTCGCGCCAATGCAGCCCGTTCCGCGCCCGCCGCGCCCACGCCGCGATCTCATTGCGCCCCCTCCACGCCCAAACGATCAACCCGAGCCATGGGATGGGCAGCACGATCCACCCTCGAAGCCACGCGCCGGGCAGAAGGCCGATCCACATCATCGCCAGCGAGAGCAAACCGAGACTGAGGGCGAGGCCGACGGCGAAGGCCAACGGCTCGAAGCACGGCGAGCCGCGAAGCGCGCGGCGGGCCAGCGGCCACAGCCACACGCACGCGGCGATCACGGTGGGGATGCCGAAAAGAATCATCCGAAGACGAGAATGCGCTCCGCGCGCATCCCCGACTCGATGGCCGCGCGAGTGGCGTTGAGTTCCGCCATCACCACGTCATGCTTGATCAGAATCGCCAACAGATCGGCGCCAACGCAAGCATCGGCCAGCGAGCCGCGCCAACGGTATCCGTCCACCAACGGATCGTAATGGGCCACTTCGTAGCCATCGGCGCGAAGCAGGTTGACGATTTCCACCGCCGGGCTTTCGCGCCTGTCTTCGGTGTTGGCTTTGTAAGCCGCGCCAATGGCGACAATCTTCGGCGCAGAAATGCCGCGCACTGCTTTGCGAATTTTGGCCGCCACTTTGCCGGGCATCTCGTCGTTGATTAATCGTGAGGTGAAGATGAGGCGCGAGTTGGCCGGGTCCACTTCTTTGATGAACCACGGGTCGAGCGGGATGCAGTGGCCGCCCACCCCAATGCCGGGCCGCAAAATTTTCACGCGCGGGTGTTTGTTGGCCAGCTCAATCGCCTCGAACGGATCGATGCCCAGCGTTTCGGCCACCGCCGCGAATTCATTGGCCAGCGCAATGTTCACGTCGCGGTAAGTGTTCTCCATAAGTTTGCACAGTTCGGCGGTCACGTCGTCGGTTTGATACAGCTGGCCTTCGACGAAGGTGGCATACACCGCGCTCGCCAACTCGCGCGACTTCCGATCCGCCGCGCCGATGATGCGGTCGTTGTGCACGATCTCGTAAAACACGTCGCCGGGCAGAATGCGCTCCGGGCAGTGAGCGAGGTGGAGAGTCTCGCCGACCTTGAGGCCGCTCTTTTCGAGGATCGGAGTCATGAACTCGCGGCAGGTGAGCGGCGGCACGGTGGATTCGAGAATGATCAAGTTGCCGGGTCTGAGATAGGGCACGATGGACTCGGTGGCCTCGCGCACGTATTTCATTTCGGCCACCTTCTTGCGGTGATCCACCGGCGTGGGCACGGCGATGAGAAACACATCGGCCTCGGCGGGGGTGGTCTGCGCCCGAAGGTTGGCGCGCACCGCCGGCTCGTTCATGATCGCCTGAAGTTCTTCCTCTTTGATGTGCAACACGCCTTCGTTGATCGCGCGCACGATGTTTTCGTTGATATCCACGCCGATGACTTCGTGCCCGGCGCGGGCCAGCAGCAGGGCGGCGGGCAAACCCACGTACCCCGTGCCGATGACGACGATGGTTTGTTTTTTGCTCATAGCGGTTAGCATTCAGCGATTAGCGGTTAGCGAACAGCGCTTCCGGCTACTGACTTCTGGCATCTGACTTCCGACTTCTGACTTCCAACTTCCGACATCTGACTACTGGTCACTGACTACTCCATAGACTTGCTTCTGCCATTCGATGGTGCGCGGGATGCCAACCGCCAACGGAACGGCGGGGCGGTGATCGACATCGCGGATAGCTTTCGAGATGTCGGTTTTTTTGTCGCGAGTGTTGTGCGCTTCAATCGGCACATATTTCACCCGATGATCATCCTTGCCCAGCGAGGAGAGGATCAAATCCGAAAGCGCTTTAATGTCGTGATACTCGTCTCCGGCAATGTTGTAAACTTCGCCGGGGTGGAAGCGCTCGGAGATGTTCGCCATCGCGCGCACCGTGTCATCAATGTACGACGACGTGCGATGATGATCGAGATACACGGTGTACGGCAGATCGTGGAGGGCGCGATACACAAACTGGCACACCACACTGCGATATTCGGAATAATACTCGCCCGGCCCATAGGTGTTGAAGAGCCGCACGCGCACCGTTTGTGTGTCGAACCGCTCGGCGGAGTTCAATATCTGCATCTCGTTCACCCACTTCGAGATCGCGTAATCGTTCATTTGCCGGATGGGGCGCTGCTCCATCACCTCTTCGCTCATCACGTCCGGCCAGTCGCCGTACACTTCCGAGCTGCTGGTGAAGACCATGCGAAACTTGCGCTCCTCTTGAAAGCGCAGAATGTTCTTCGTGCCGATGGCATTCGACTGCCATACTTTTTCGTAGAAGTCTTCGCCGTTCCACCGCCCGAACTCGGCGGCCAAGTGATACACAAACTCGAAATCAGCGCGCTCGAACACGCGCTGGAGTTGGCGGTAATCGCCCACGTCACAGCGCATGTAGTTCGGCCCTTCGGCGTGGAGCAGATCGCACACCCACACTTCGTGGCCGCGCCCGCGCAGTTCGCGGGCCAACGGCGCGCCCACCGCGCCCAATCCGCCGGTCACTAAAATTTTCATCTTTGGAAACTAGCCTTTCGTTGCGCCAAACGCGCTTTTATTTGACGATGCGATACACGGTGAGCGCATCGCCCTCGGACACAAACAACTTCTCGAATTGCGCCGGATCGTCCAGCGCATCGAACAAATCAGTGTCCGCCATCCCGAAGCCGGGGTACACCGACTCGGCCCACGAGCCGACGATCAAATAATCGGCCTCACGGGCCGAGGCGGCAGAGGCCGGGTAAAAGATTCGGTACGGGCGGTCGGCGAAATAATAAGCGAGCCGCCCATCCATTGAAATCACCGCCGCCGATGAGTCCGTGTGATCGCGCAGAAAGTTCACCGTGCCGGCCAGATCGGGTTTGGCATGAGCCAGCCGTTCGGCATTGCTCGCCAGCGGATTCGTCACCCAATGATACACGCCTCCCCACCGCCCTGCCGAGCCAACCGCAAACGCGGCGAGCAAGCCGAGGATCGCCAGCCAACGGACAACGGGGCGCGAAGCCGCCAGTCGTTCGGCCAACGGCGCGAGTTCCAGCGCGGCCAGCACGGCGAAGAATGGCAGAACGGTGAGCAGAAAGCGCGTGTCGTATGAGAAAAGAAAAAACCACAGCACCGCATACGGCACACTCCACACCAACAACCGAGAGTGATGGCCTGCGCCGCGTCCGCGAACGACTCGCAACACCAGCATCGCCATGCCCAATGTATATGCGATGCCGGGCACACCGAAGTCAGCCGGGTGGCCGAGAAAGGGCAAAACGTTGCCCCACGTGCGTTCGGCCAGGTTGGTGTAAAAGTTACCGGGGCTGGGAATCGCATTGGCCCAACCATCGTAAGCGGCGTTGCGAATGTACCACCAACCGCCCACAGCCAACACTGCGGCGAGCGCAATCAATCCGTGCCATACAGTGCGACCGAGTCCGCGCCGCCCATCGCGCAGAGCGGCAACCGCGAACACCCATCCCAAACTCGCCAACGCGATCCAACCCGACTGCTTCGCCCAAATACTCAAGCCGATCAACGCGCCGGCCAACACCGCCCATCGCCCGCCACGTTTCTCCAACCACACCTCGGCGGCGTATGCCGACAACGTGAGATGAAGGGCGGGCGCGATGTCAACGTATCCCACCGGAGTCCAGTTCACATATAACGGGGTAGCGGCCAACAACACGGCGGCGATCCACCCGGCCCGCTCCTTTCCCCATCGCGCGGCCAGCGCGGCGGTGGCGCACACCGTCGTCGCCGAGAACAGCAGCGGCGTGGCCTTCGCCAATTGCTCGAAAAGACTCCCGCTGGCGAAGAAGGCCAGCGCATACGCCAGCGACATGAGCATCGGATAACCGCGCACGTCGGGCAACAGCGAGCTGTCGAGCCAAATGCGTTTCGCATAATAGGCGACGCGGCTGATCTCGTCTTCACCGATGAAAGGGTAATACATCGCAAACGCGGCGGCGATGATCCCGACTCCGATCATGCCCAACGCGCCCCACGCTCGCAGTGAACCCGGCTTCAATTGCGCGATGAATGGACTCAGTGGAATGATGGAAGTGATCCGCGTTTGGCGAAACAACGTGAGGCCGCCAACCGCGCCCGCGGCGATCACCACTGCCCACACCGTTGCGCGTGTGAGCCACCGGCCGGGCATCAGTCCGATAACGGCCATGAGCAGTGTGACGCTGCCGAGACTCAGCGCGTATGCCAACGGCCAACGAATGAGCGCCACACCGCGCAACAGCGGCCACAGCCAAAACGAAACGACGGCGATGGCCGCAAAGCCAACCAGCCAGTTCAGCGGCGCGAGCATGAGCAATCAACTTTCGGCGCGGGCAAAGCGCAGTTGAAAGCGCCCCATGAGAATCCGGGCCAACTCCAGCGCGGAGTCGGCGGCCCACACGGCGGCAGGAAGCCCCACCGAGATGGCCGGGAGGCTGAATCGAATGGGGTCGCCAGCGAAGACGAATGTGGTGACATGAAGCGCCAAACTCGCGGCCGGCGCCCCGAACATGACGAGGGCGGCAAAACTGCCGCGATGCCGCCAACAGCGCGCGAAGGCATACGCAACAGACAATAACAGTGCAAGCTCGACTATCGCAACCAGCCAATTGCCGCGTGTGAGCACTGCGATGCTATCGCGGAAGAAGCCGGGAGAGATCGGCATCACATTCCATCGAAAGTAGAATCGCCCGTCGGCGGAGAAGCCAAGCCACCCGCTGAGATACGGCGTATTGATGATCGAAGGCGAAGTAACAGCGTTGTGCCACAACTGCGGGGAGAACCCGACGACAAAACCCGCAGCCAGGAAAGCGAGTCCCGACCACCGGCGATTCCACAGCAATGCGGCAAAGGCCGCCGCCGCGATTGCGGCTGTGTGAATGCGAAACGCGCATCCCAGCCCAAAGGCCGCGCCCGCGAAAGCGTAGGTCATCAACGCGCGGTTGCCCGACGCCGAATACGCCCGCACGGTGAGCATGAGACCCAGCATAGCGAGAAACAATGACGGCGGATCGGTGATGCCATTCATCCACATTTGGCGGGACAAGTGGGCATCGCGCAGATTCTCGGCGTCCCAATGCAGGCCAAGCCCCAGCCACAACGCATAACCCAAAAATATCCACACGGCGGCGGCCAGCAAAGCTTGCCGACAACTGCCGCTGAGATACAGGGCAGTCTGCCCCACAATCCATACGCTCGCCCCAGCAAGCAGAAAACCGTTGAGCGGAACGAGATACGGCAAGAAGTCGTAATACGTTTCGCCCCCGGCGAGGCGATGAATGAGGGCGATGAGGAGCGGCAAGCCCGCGCCGACGGTCGTCGGTTTGGGGTGGCCGGAGTCGATGGCAATTCCCAGTTCAACGTAGAGGCTAGCGTCGCCGCCGTGGCGAAAATACCAGCCATCGTGCGAGGCGAGTTTCGGCACGTCGAGCATCAACAGCATACCCATGACGAGTCTCGCCATAACGAGCGCAAGCAACGCGATCCGCCAAAAGCGGGGAGGCGTCTCTGCAACGGGCGACAACGATTTCACGGTCAACTCAAAACAACTCCAAAATTTTTTCGGCGCGCGCAACCCAAGTGTTGCCTTCGGCGGTGCGGCGGGCATTGGCCGCCAGTCGCGCGGCCAATGCCGGTTCATCTATCATTCGCGTCAGCGCGGCGCGCAGGCTCTCCACATTTTCGGGCTCGGCCAGCAGTGCGTTGGCCTCGCGCCGCAAAACGGGCCGCACGGCCATCACATCGGTGGATACGATGGGGCGGCCTGCGGCAATGTATTCGTATAACTTCAGCGGCGATGTCCACAGCGTGATGTCTTCGCCACTGCCGGTGAGAATCTTTTTGCCGTAGGGCATCACCAGCACATCGGCGGCGAAGAGATACGACGGCACGCGCGACGGAGGCTGATAGCCCTCGAAACGGGCGTTGGCCGCGCCAACGGCTTGCGCTCGCATTCGCCAGCGATTCACATCGTCGGCGCCCCGCCCGCCCACGATCAGCAGTTTCACGGGCAGTGGCGCAACGGCGGCGAAGAGGGTTTCCAAGCCGCGTCCCTCGTACAGCCCGCCCACGTAAACCACCCACGGGCCGTCGTCGAGTCCCAATTGAGATCGGGCTTGCGCGGCGGTTTGCGGCGGGGTGAAGCGGTTGAGGTCAACACCGTCGGGCGCGAGGTGAGTCGGCAGTCCGTAGTCGCGCTCGTACAATTCCTTCAGCGGCTCGGAGATGACAATCAATCGCCCGCGCGGGTGGCGGGCGATCCATCTCAACAAAACGCGCTCACGCAAACTGGCGGGCTTGCCGTGCAATTCCACTCCGGCTTTCGCCCCGCGAGCCAGCGCCAGCACGGGCGCGGTGAGTTCGCGGATGCGGGTGTAGCAAATCCAATCGGCGCCGGGCTCGTCGAGCACAGCCCGCGCTTGAAACATGTCGGAGGCGCGAGGCAGGCGCGGCGCATTGCGAACGCGCAGATCGAACGTGGGCTTCATGCCGTAATGCGCGAACACTTCTTCAACCGATGCGCTCGACTGCGCCACCAATTTTACCAAAGCGCCCGCCTCGGCAAACGCGGCGCACATCTGCATCACCTGCACCGACGAGGCTTTGGCGGCTGGCAAGCGCGAGGCGGTTATGTAGGTGAGCCGCACAGTGTTTGCCATGTGTCGAAAACTCGCGCCGCCCACAACGCCGATCCGGCCAGCCGCGCGCCGTTGCGCAACTGCGGCTTTTGCCAATCGAGCACCGGAGATGAAAACCCTTTTTTGGGGCGGTTGAGAATCTCGGCCGGCACCATGCCGACGAGGGCCTCGCGCATGATGGATTTGTCGAGGCGGAACTCGGAGGGAAGGGAGGCCGCCAACTCCACCCACTCATGATCCAGAAAAGGAACGCGCACTTCCAGTGACGCCGCCATGCTGGCCCGATCCACTTTCGTCAAAATGTCGTCGGGCAAATAGGTTTTGAGGTCAACGTATTGCATCCGTGAGATCGGGTCAAGATCGTCACGCCAGTAGCGGCGGAAGTGCCAGTAATCGTCGTAGTCGCGGAACTCGCGGGCGAGGTCGGGCAAGAGGTGAGGCTTCTGAAAAGATTGAACGGGACAGACGAGAGCGCCGTATCGATCCGCGCCCTCTTTTCCTCGCACGTGCAGTTGGCCGCTGTAAACGAGGCCCATCACTTTGGGCCAGCCGGCAATGGGCGCGAGCGCGCCGAGCGCGAACCGCTCGAACAACCAATGCCGCAAAGCTGGGCTGCCAAAATCCTCTCCGGCGATTTCGAGCCAGCGGCGGTAGCGAAAGTATCCGGCCATCGTTTCGTCGCCGCCGTCTCCGGCCAACACCACTTTGACACGCGAGGCGGCCAACTGCGACACGGCCAGCGTGGGCAAGCCGGAGTTGTCGGCGAATGGCTCATCATAAAGTGACACCATTCGCGCCAATGCAGAATCAAAATCGGGTTGAGAGACGGTGCGGGTGAAGTGCCGGGCGCCGAAGGTGTCGGCGGCGAGTTGAGCGAAGGCCAGTTCGGAATGCTCTTCGACATCGAAACCAATGGAAAACGACATCAACGGATCGGGCTGTGCGCCCGCGGCCATCGCTGTCACTGCCGTCGAATCGAGGCCGCCGGAGAGGAAGACGCCCACCGGCACATCGGCGATGAGGTGCGATTGCACGGCGTCGCGCAGTTTGGCGCGCACGGCCTCGGCGGCGTCACTGCGAGAGAGGGGCGACGTGCCCCACTGTGTCACATCCCAGTATTCTTTGATCGGCGGCGCGAGTTTTCCTTCGGAGACGAAATCGCTTTCGATCTTGAGATAGCACGCGGGCGGCAGCTTGCGAATGTATTTGTATGCGGTTTTGGGAGTGGGGATGTAGAGGTAGGTGAAGTAGTCCCACAGCGCCGAGTGATCGAGATCGGTGTTGGCCGCGGGCAATGCAAGCAGAGATTTGATCTCGGAAGCGAAGGCGAAGCGTTTGCCATCCCAATAATAGAGAAGCGGTTTGATGCCGAGTCGGTCGCGGGCGAGGAGGAGGGTGCGGCGTTCGTCGTCCCAAAGGGCGAAGGCAAACATGCCGCGCAATCGATCCAGAATCCGTTCGCCCCACTCTTCGTAACCGTGCAATACAACTTCGGTGTCGGAGGTGGAACGAAATTCGTGGCCGGCGCGGACGAGTTCTTTTCGGAGCGCGGGGTAGTTGTAAATTTCGCCGTTGAAGACGATCCACAATTTGCCGTCTTCATTGCGCATGGGCTGGTGGCCGGTGGGGGAGAGGTCGATGATGGCGAGGCGGCGGAAGCCGAGTCCGAGTCGGCCATCGGCGCTGAGGTAGGCGCCGGAGTCGTCGGGCCCGCGATGAGCCTGAACGTCATTCATGCGTGTGAGCGCAACTTGATCGATAACGCCGTCGCGCTGCCAGAGACCACAAATGCCGCACATCGATCAGGAGTCCTTTTTCGATGGGCGCGGCTTGTGCGCCAGCAGAAGATAGCCCGCAGTGAGGAAGGGGCCGGCCGCGCGGCGATTGACATCCTGATAGCGCGGCGAACTGCCGCCGAGAGAGAGGCGATAGAGGAGGTGCGCGACAAGAAGATAGAGGTAATGCAATGGCGCGGGATCGGCGCGTTGAAAGGCGACTCGCTGGATCAGGATTGCCAGCGTTTGCTCTTCGGTGAAAAGGGGTTTGATTTGATCCACGTCGAAACCGGCGAGGGCAAACAGGCGGCTGAGGCCGTAGGCGGTGAAGCGCTGAAAGTCGAACGGGGCTTCGTGAACGGGGTACACAAATGGCGTGGTGAGGATCAACTGCCCGCCGATCTCCAATACGCGATTCATTTCCCGCGCCGCCTGCGGCGGATCGGCCAGATGTTCCAGCACTTCGGAGACAACAATTTGAGAAAATGCGCCAGAGGCCCATGGCAAATGATGCGCATCGGCGATGACGTGCACGCCGCCGCCCGGCACGATGTCCACGCCGACGCGGTTCGGGAAAGCATCGGCGTTGGGCGAGCGGCCACAGCCGAGATCGAGGGTGCGCCGATGGTTGGCGAAAGCATGAACTTCGCGGCGGATCACGCGCTTGCCGACTTTGTTTTCGAGGCGGTGGGCGAGGGCGCGAAGCGGGTTGAGAATTAATCCGAGCATTCTGTTTGCGTATATCGATCAACTTCTGAGGAGTCTTCTAGCCGGAGGAAGCACCAGCGCCAGCCAAATCAAATGAAAGCCCACCGCTGATAGCGCGGCGCCCATGCCGCCAAATGGCGGCGCCAAAACGAGCAGCGCAACGATCATCGACAAGGAGGCAAGGGTGTTGATGACTGTGAGGTGTTTGGCATGCCCTGCCGAAACCATGACGCTAGGGGCCCACAACCCGACGACCCAGATGTTGGTGAGCAAAATGACAAAGAAAACGGGAATAGCGGGGCGGTATTCCGCGCCAAAAATCAACGGAACGACCCAAGGTGACAGTGCGTAAGCCCCCGCTGTCGCGAATCCCAACGCCACCAACAGCCCTTTCATCAATCGCTTCACGAGCATGCGCACTGCCGCCGGGCCCTCGGCGGGATACAAACGGGCGACTTCGGGGTACAGCGTATCGTAAACCGGATTGGTGAGGCGGCCAAAGAATGACGACAGTTGTTTTGCCAGCCGATATACACCTACCTGTGCGGGTGTTGCCAACCATCCGAGAATGACCATATCCGCATTGCCTACCGCGATCTTCCTCAAGGCGTCGATATTCATGCTAAAGAGCATAACAAGAATCTCTCTGCGGCGTCCGCGCAATGCTCCCAAGTCTGCGGTCAACCAATGCCGGTGAAAACGTTTGCGCAACTCACGTTCTGCCATCATAGCCAGCGCCATCGTTTGTCCGAGCGCCACAATGGTCATCGTCACAATCATGCCCGCGACCCCCAATCGAAGCGCCAAGGCAGATAGCGTCAACGCAAAGGTCGCGAACGCAGACACAGTATTGAATACTGCGATCCGTCGAAAGCGATCGAACACGCGCAGCAACGGCATCCAAATGCCAGAGCCCCAACTCATCATGAGATGGAGCGTCTCCAACCGGATGAGATCCGCGCCATCGGCCCGTCTCAGCAAGGCACGGCTGGTCCACTCTGCCGACAGTCCGAGTGTTAGCGTGAAAACTAACCCGACTATTATCTCGATCAACATGCATAACTTGATAATCGCCAAGACTCGATCTTCGCGGCCTTGAGCGGCAAACTCGCTCACATATTTGACGACAGTCTCCCAAAGTCTGAACGAAACGATTTGCCCAACCAGCCCCACCCAGCCAACCACAATGCCCCAAACGCCATACTCCTCCGGGCCGAGCAAACGAGTGACGAGAGGAAACTGCACAAGGCTGATCAGAGTGGCGATAGTTTCCGCGCCAAAAAGCATGGAGGAGTTTTTGATCAGCCGTTTGAGCGAGGCATCTCCAATCCATGCGCTCAGGCGAGAGCGTAGCGAGGCCAGCATTCAGCAATTTCGCCCGTTCGCAAATTCCAGAATACTGCGCGCCCGCGCCTCCCACGTGTGCGATTCAGCATCCCGCCGAGCCTGCGCGGCGAGGCGGCTTCCCAACGCGGAGTCGGCCAGCAATCTTCGAAAGGCCGCGGCGAGAGCCACTGCATCATCGGGCGGGATCAGCAACGCATTGTTCTCATTCAACACTTCGCGGAGGGCAGGCAAGTCACTGGCAACGATGGGCCGGGCGGCGGCCATGTATTCAAACATCTTCAACGGCGACATCCAATCGGTTGTGATGCCGCCGGGCGCAACCGTGCGGCGAGAATAGGGCATGGCTAAAACATCGGCGGCGGATAAATAGATAGGGATGTCGGTTGGGGGGCGATGGCCCTCGAAGCGCGCGTTGGCAACATGATTCTGAGCGGCGAACTGTTTCATGTTGTTGGCCACCGACTCGTTTTTGCCGCCCACGATCACCAACAACGCCTCCAACCCTTTCACTGCCAGAATCATTTCTTCGATCCCGCGCCCGGGATACAGGCCGCCGGTGTACACAATCAATCGTTCATTGAGAGGCAGGCCCAACCGTTGGCGCGCTTCTGCATGGCTGAGGCCGTGCGCAAAACGCGACAGGCTCACCCCATCGGGCGCGGTCATCACCGAGCGCGCGCCCATGTCTCTATACAACTTTTCAAGCGCATGGCTGATCGCCGCCGTGCCCCCCACCTGATTCAAAACCCAGCGCCGAAAGGCGCGGCCTGCCGACGAAGTTGGCAGAGTGTGCGCCTCGAAGAAGATGCGCTTTCGGGCCGGCCGCATGGCGAGCAATATCAACGCCGCCACGAATGGATCGCGCGAGTAATACATATCGGCCGGGTTTTGCAGCAATAGCCGAATGAGCGAAACGGCGAATGTCAATGTCTGCAAAAGAAAAATCGGGCGCTCTAACCCCATGCGCCCGCCGCTGAGGTGAAACAGATCTACGCACGGCACGGGGCATTGGCGGAAAGTTTTCGGCGCGCCATAGTATTGCCATATGTCCGTTGCCGCGAACTCCGGCAAGTTGCGCCGAGCCGGATGGTAGAGTGTGACCACTGCGCCCGCCGCCGCGAACGCCGCGCACATTTGCACAGTCTGCGCGGCGTTGGCTCGCTCGGATGGGATGCGGGCGTTGGTGATGTAGGCCAATCTCAAATTGCCCTCAAACCTCTTCCTGCGCAATGTATTGAAAGAACCAGATTTGGAACGTCAGCAATGACCATAGTTGATTCAGATGATAGGCCCGTTTCGCAAGGTGCTCGATGAGCATAGCGCCCACCATCTCCGATCGAAAATATCCGCTCACCCGCAGCGACTCCGCAGACAACATCTTCTCGGCCAGCGAGCGCAGTTCGCCCCGCAGCCATTTGGAGGCCGGCGACGCGAATCCCATCTTGGGCCGCTTCGCAATCGCTGGGGGGATTACGTCGGCGAACGCTTTTTTGAGCAAATACTTGCTCACGCCGCGCCGCAGTTTGAGATTGAACGGCAGATTCGCCGCAAACTCCACCAGCGGGTGGCTGAGGAACGGCGCACGCGTTTCAATTGAAGCCGCCATCGCCGATTTGTCCACTCGCATATTCGACTCTTCGGCCAGCCACAGTTTTAGGTCGGCGGTCATCAGCCGATCCTGAAATATCGGCGACCTTCCGCGGCGCACATGCGGGCCAACGATTTGCTCGAATCCTCTCTCGCCTTCGGCTATCAAACGGCGGTTGAGCAAGCGGGTCTTATCTGCCTCCGAGAAAATAGTGTGCCAACTTAAGTAGCGATCCGCCGGAGAGCAGAGTTCCGACTTCTCGGCGAGCTTGGCCGCCCCGCCGCCGAGGCGTTTCAGCACGGGCGAAACAGCGGCGCGGCGCATGAATCCTGGCAGTTGTCGATATTGACTCACGCGAACATCCAAAGCATACCGTTCATAACCGGCAAACAATTCGTCGCCGCCGTCTCCCGTCAACAAGACTTTCAGCCCCTCCGCCCGCGCTTGCCTCGACACCAGATATGTCGCCAAGGCGTTCGGGTTAGCCAGCGGCTCGTCCATCTGGGCAATGATGAATGGGATCAGATCCGCGATCCGATCATCTTTCGAGAGCACCACCGGATGATGGTTGGTGCGAAAACTCTGGGACGCGAGCTCGGCGAACTCGGCATCGGTATTGAACTTGGGCGTGCCGCTCGCCGACTCATCAAACCCGACCGAATAGGTATCCACCGGGCGATCCATCGCCCGGCTCATCAAGCCGACCACGAGGGTCGAATCGACGCCGCCCGACAGATACGCGCCCAGCGGCACATCGGACATTAAGCGCTCTTCGACCGCCATTGTGACCACGCGCCGCAACTCGGCGATGGCTTCTCGTTCATCCACTCCTCCGGCTGGCGATTCTATGGTCACATCCCAGTACGGCTCCACCTGCGCCTTCGCGCCGCGCGCAATGAGGCGGTGTCCCGCTGGAAGTTTGCGCACGCCTTTGAACATTGTGCAGGGGGCGGGAACATAGTTGAGGGTGAGATAGAGATCGAGCGCGGCCTCATCCACTTCCGGCGTGAGGCCGGGGTGCCGGAGCAAAGCTTTGATCTCCGAGGCGAAGATGAGCTCGTTCGGCAGTTCAGCATAGTACAGAGGCTTTTCACCGAGTCGGTCGCGGGCGAGGAGAAGTGTTTGCGAGGCGGCGTCCCAAATGGCAAAGGCGAACATCCCCCGCAGGTGCGTCAGCGCGTCCGTTCCATATTCGTCATAGGCGTGAATGATCGTTTCGGTGTCGGAACGAGAACGGTAGATGTGTCCGCGCGTTTCGAGTTGAGCGCGCAACTCACGATGATTGTATATCTCGCCGTTGTAGACGATGGCGGCGGAGCGATCTTCGTTATAGATCGGTTGATCGCCGGTAGCGAGATCGACGATGCTCAGGCGGCGCATGGCGAGGCCGATACCGGGGGCCAGATGTGTTCCCGCGCCGTCCGGGCCTCGATGCGCGATGGAAGCATTCATCGCCGCGAGCGCGCGCTCGTCGGGCAACGAGTTGTCGAAACGGCGAATGCCGCAGATGCCGCACATGGTTTACGGAAGATCGATTTCTTGCAACGTCAGCCAGCCGTCGGCAAGGCGCGAGCCGTCGGCCAGAGTTACTGGCAGCCGCTCACCCGTCGAAGGATCATAGAAGCCAGTGGTGAGAGTGTATCGCCCAGCATCGAGGTGGCTGAGGTCGAGGGAGGTGATCTCGCTCACAACTTCGCCGGGCGCCCACCACGAGGTGAGATATTGGTAGGAGGCGGGCATTGAATCTGCTTGGGCAACGACATCATGGCCGCGCCAAATATGGATGAAGTATTTGTAGTCGCGCAAAATTTGGGCGGCTGTTTGCCAATGCAGAGCAAGCCGCAAGGTTGCGCCATCCAACAGCAGATCATACCCCAGCAGGCGAATGGAGTCACCGTAGATAACGTTCAGTGTGTGAGACATCGGCGGCGGCTCGAAACGCCGCTCACGAGGCTGTATCTCAATCGCGGTCTGAAAGGGCGCGGCAACGGATTCGCCGCCGGGGCCCGCCCATTGCACTTCAAGGTGATAGAGGCCGGGGGATATGTCGGTCGGCGCGCGCAAAAGGTAATGCTCGGCAACGAAAGTTCCGGCGGGTATTTGCGTAAGCGCGGCGCCGGGAAGGAGATCGGTGAAAGTCTCAAATGCAGTTTGATGGCCGCTGTCTATCAATCGCCACCGCAGTCGCAGGTCTTGCTCCGGGTTGCGGACAATGTGCCATGTGGCGGCTACATCCAACGGCGGGCCCTGCAACAAAGGGGCGTTCGTCGTGAGGCTGTCGAGCGCAATGCCGCTGTCCCATTCCATGAGCGGCTCGGCTTGCCCGCGAATCTGGATCAGGCCATAGTCGTTCACCTCGTTACCACCATCATCCAACACTTTGGCTTGGCCTGCGCTGTTATACATGCCAACACGCAAGTAAAGCGGCCCGGTCGTCGGAAACCCTTCTCCAAGCTGGAAATCGAGTTGGCTCAATACATGTTCACCGGCTCGTTGGTGCGCGGCTGGGAGCGCGGGCACATCCAGTTGGGCGGACTTGTTGCCGTCGGCGTCAATGAGGTGGGCGAACAGGGTGAAGTCATCCGAGCCGGGCGTGTCCACGCGCGAGACGAGATACACCGTCCAGGGCTGGCCCGCCACCGGAAGATTGCCGGGCGGCTGGGTGAAGAGACCGAGGAAGGCGAAGCCGCTGGAGAGGCGAATGGGGTGGAGTGGAGGCAGATTCGGCTTGAACTGATCGGCAGGAGGCAGTTCGACGATGCGAAAGTATTCGCCATACATCTGCCCTCCCGCAAACACCAATGGGCGCGAATCGTAGTTCGCAAACCCGATCATCACTGCGCCTTTTTCCGGGAGGGGCAGCGGGCGATTGTGCCAGATCACTCGCGAAGGTCGCCCTTGATTGAGAAGCTCCCAAATGTAGGGGGGCTCGTCGCCGGTGTCATTGGCAAGCAGTAGCACCTCGCGGCCGCTTTGCGCCGCGAGTGTGTGAGCCGCGTTGATCGCGGCAATCTGCTCTTTGAGAGAGTAGCGAGAGCCGAGATAGCTTTCGGGCGGAGTGAAGGCATAAATGAGGTGGAGGCCGGTGATGAAAGAGACCAGAGGCGGCGCAATCCACCGGAAGTAGGGCGTATGAATCAAGCCGCGCCAATTCCACCACAACGCATCAGGACCCGTGAGTCTTTGCTCATTCGTCGCCCCGCCAATGAGTGCGCCCATCACCAGAAATGCATTCGGGTAGGAAGAAGTGAGATAAGAGTCTCGGAATTTTGCATCGAGGGCCAGCGCCAAAATCGGGATGAGAAAGAATCCCATCACGGCGATCAGGCCGGGCAGCCCATCGCGCCGCCGAAGCGATCGCGCAATCAGCCAAAGTGAACCGGCCGCCATCAACCCGGGGACAATGCCCTGTGAGAAATGTTTTCTCCAGTAACCCAGCCCTTCGTAAAGCACTTGAATGGTATATGCCAGCCCACGATTCTTCAGCGCGTTGACCTCGCTCTGCGGCCCGCCATTCTGGGTTGCGCCATAGATTCCAATTCCCCACGGAAGCAGGGTGAAGAGGGCAATCGCCCCGCCCAGTGCGGTTTCCAGAATGAGTTCGCGGCGCTTGCCGGGCCTCCACACCCATGCATACAAACCTGCCACAGCAGTGATGGGCAATAGCAGCACCGCCGCCGGATGGCACTGCAATCCGAGGCTGAGCGCAGGCAGATGGGCGACGCGCGCCCACCGATGATCATGATAGTAACCCAACAGCGCAGTCGCCACAAACAGCATGACGAACGGAGCGCCCAGATTGGAGTTCCATATCCCCCTGCCAAACATGATCGTCTCGGGGTGAACGGCCATCAACAACGCGGCGATTAGGCCAGCGGGCCGGCTGAAGAAGCGGCGCCCGATAAAATACACCAGAGCCACAGCCGCCAGATTCATGGCTGTAGTGAACAGGCTGGCAAGGCGAGGATCGAGGCTCAGAGAATACGGGACAGCGTAGAGGTAGAAAGTCAATGGCGAGTGCCAGAAGCCGACCGACATCACCGGGCCAATCAGCGGGCGTTGTCCGTAGCGCGCAATGCCAATGGCCCGCAGGCTGATCACGGCATCATCGTTGCCCATTGGGCCGGAGCCAAGATCCGCACAGCGAAGATATGCCGCCAACAACAGGATCGCGACCATCGGCCCGCACTTCTTCAACGCTGCCACTTCAACTCTTCAACTCCAACAACGCAGTTGCCAATCTTTCCACCAACGCACCCTGCCCGAATTCGGCAACCGCCCGTTCACGCAAGCGCACCCCCAGTGCGCGCCGCTCGCCCTCCGGCAAGCGCAGCAACGCTCCCAGCCGCGCCGCAACCGCATCAACATCGCCATCGGGAGCGACGAGCAGATCGGCATCTTCGCCAAAGACGGGCTTGAACGTTTCGTTGCGCACCAGAGTCGCCACACCGGCGGCCATCCCCTCCAGCACCGCCTTATCCATTCCGCCTGTGGGGCACAGGTTGACTCCCGCCGTCGCCGCGTGGTATTCGGCAGGGATTCGATCATAGGCCACGGGGCCAATCAACTTCACCGTATCCGTCAGCCCGGCGCGATCAATTCGCTCCTGCAAACTTCGCGCATAGCCTTCCGGCGCATTGCCTTCATCCCCACCCACAATCCGCACTTCAAACTCGCCCACTCGCGCTTCGTGCTTCAATAGCTGCGCCGCGTCAATCAACATCTCATAATTCTTGATCGGCGCTCGGCGCCCCACAGCAAGAACAATTGGGTGGTCACGGGAGTGAGTGGAGTCGTCGGGGGGCGGGCTGAATCGCTCAGTGTCAATCCCGTGGCCGATCACCCGCGCTTTCGGTGTGGGCAAACGAAAGCTCTCCGGCGAGGCAGTGAACACGCGGTCGGCCAAGGCGACGGCGAATCGTAGTCGCCAATCTACGTGCCGGTGAGTGTACCACAGGGCAATCGGCCATCGGCATAGTTTCGCCAATGGCGCAACGGCCAACACATACTCCGGGCTGAACTGGCAGAACACCGCGTCCACATCGGCGCGCAGCCGCCACAACACGCGGGCGAGATTCAACGCGCGCTCGATTCGCCCTGCCCCACGCTCCTTGCCCAGCGAGTGAACGCGCGCGTTATCGGCCAACGCCGCCTGCCCGCTGGCAAGGCAGATCACTTCCACACGATCCATGTGGCGGGCCAGTCCGTTGATCCAGCCCACCACGTAGCCCACCAGGCTGTCGCGCTCGTCAACTTTGTAAGTGATGCACAACAATCGCATCAGATCAACTGCCGATATGCCAGCGCATAGTCACGAATGATCTGCGATCGCTCAAATCGCCGAACCGCCTGCGGCGCCGACGCGCTCAAGCGAGATCGGAGCGAATCGTCGGCGGCGATCTGCGACAAGCGTTCGCCCAGTTCGCGCGCAGACCAATCCGCCTGAAAACCGTTCTCGCCATCTCGCACCAACTCGCGCGCGATGCCGACTCGGGTAGTGATGGCCGGGACGCCGCACGCCAACGCTTCAGCCACCACCCGCGGGCCGCCCTCACTGTACGAAGCGCACACCAAACACTTCGACCGCCGATACAACTCGGCCAATTCCGCCGGCGTTTCCACCCAATCCACAAACTCAACATCAAGCTTCAATTGCCTCGCCCGCGCTTTAACGCGCGCGCTCAACGGCCCCCGCCCCACCATCAGCGCATGCAGCTCGCCCAACCGTTCGCGGGCAACAGCCAGCGCATCCAAAAACAAGAGCGGCGCTTTGTTTGCGGCCAGCCGCCCGCAGAACATCGCATCGTATTCGAGAGCGGCGGCCAAAGGCCGGAACACATCAAAATCAAGATACAGGCTGGGCAACACAAGCAATTGCGCTTCTGGAATGCCCCAACGCATGAGAAGCGGCTTGAGTTCGGTTTCGTTGACAACACGAAATCCCTTTGCCCGACGCATCGTCCAACGTACGTACCATCGCGCCAGCGTTGGCTGCATACGCTCATGCCAGCTCGCGGCGCGCGGATAACCCTCCACGTGATGTATCTCGCTCACATAGGGAACGCCCGTCGCCCGCGACAACCACGCCGCGCCGATGCCGTTGAGGAACAACCCGTAGTCGTGCGACACAATGAGCTGATGCCTCTTTTGGGCTATGAGTTTGCGGCCCCTGCTCGCAACAAAGAAGGGGTACGCGGCGGTAGGCCAAGGAGACGGATGAAACATCACATTCCCAAATAACTCGCGATGCGACACGCCCGGCACGCGCCGGGTCAGCACGTCAATAGAGTCCCAATAACGAACGAACTCGGAGAGGGTGTTGTAGAACGGCCCCTGCTCCCCGCGCGCCGTAACTGTGTCGCCCCCGACCATCAACAAATGGCTCGTCATTGCAATGCTCTCAACGCCGCATCGTATTCGTCCACCAAGCGCGGCCACGAGAATCGAACCAGACTCTCGGAGGCGGCGCGGGCGCGGGACTCGGCCAGCGCGCGATCGCGCAGGGCTTCGCCGATGGAGGCCGCCAACGCGGCCTCGTCGCCCTTCGTCACCACCCAACCGTTTTCGCCGGCAGTCACCACTTCGGTGTTGCCGCCCGCGTCCGAAACAATCACCGGCGTTTCGCACTGCATCGCTTCGATGACCGTGTGCGGCAATCCTTCGTAGGTCGAGAACAGCACGAACGCATCGGCGGCGCGCAGATAAAGGCGCACACGATCCGGCGGCTGCGCGCCCACAAACACCACCGCATCGCCGAGTGGCGCCGCCTCTCGTTCCAGCGCCGCACGCTCCGGCCCATCGCCGACGACAATCAGCCGCGCCGCTGGAAATTCTCGCCGCACAAGGCTCAGCGCCCGAATGGCTCCGGCGATTCCTTTCCACGGCGTGAGACGAGCCACAGTAACGAGCACAGGATCGGCCATGCCGATTTCACGTTTGGCGTCGGCGCGAGATTGAGAGACGGCAATCGGATCGAGAGCATTGTAGATCACGCGCACTTTCGAGGTCGGAATTCCCCAGCCGACGACGAGTGACGCCGAATAACGGCTGGGGGCGATCACCGTGTCGGCGGCCCCGATGAACCAACGTTGCACAGCGCGCAAAAGTTTCACGCGGGGTGAGTGAGCCGCCGTTTGGAATTCGTCAATCGTCTGCCCGGTCGGAATCCACCGATGCCGAGTCGAAAACTCCCACGCAAAATCACCAACGTTCTTCAATAGCACAGGTCGCCGCAAAACCAGATTCACCACCGCCGCCGGAAAACCGTAGTCGCTGACAAAGAAGGCATCGGCGCGGCGGCCTGCACTGAACACGGCGCGAGTGAAAGCGAGCAGACGAATGGGGATTGGATAGCGGCGCGAGATGCGGGTGACTCGGTACGGGTAATCGGTGGGGTAATCGGCCTCGCCGTGAGTGACGGCTTCAATGATATGGCCGCGCGCGATCAGTTCCGGCAGGAGGCGATAGAGGAACGTGGGCGGCCCGCCCGGCTCGGGGTGAAACGTACCGGAGACGATGCAGAGTTTCATTGTTGATTTCTGATTGCCGACTGCCGATTTGGTGTTCAATCAAAGATCGACAATCCACAATCGTCAATCACAGTTTGACCACCCTCGCCCCGTTCCCATTCACCCGCCCCATCGCGTTCCGCGTATCCACGATCAACTTTGCTTCGCGCGACAACGCGGCGTAATCGAAAACGGAGTGATCGGTGACGATGACCACGCAATCGGCGGCGCGGATGGCCTCTTCGGTGAGGGGCGCCGATTGTTTGTGGCCGCGCCCCCCGGCATGTTCCAGCGACACCGAGGGGATGTACGGATCATGATAGTCCACGACGGCCCCCCGGTCGCCCAGAAGTTTGATCACGTCGAGGGCCGGAGACTCGCGCACATCATCGATGTCTTTTTTGTAGGCCGCACCCAGCACGAGAATGCGCGAGCCTTTGATCGGCTTGCCGTCGTCGTTGAGGGCTTCGGCAATTTTGCCGATCACGTGGCGCGGCATGTTCATGTTGATCTCGTCGGCCAGTTCGATGAAGCGCGCATTGTAGTTGTATGATTTCATGCGCCACGAAAGGTAGAGCGGATCGATGGGGATGCAGTGTCCGCCGAGTCCGGGCCCGGGGTAAAACGGCATGAAGCCGAACGGTTTTGTTTTGGCCGCCTCGATCACTTCCCAAACGCTGATGCCCAGTTTGTCGCACATGATCGCCATCTCGTTGACCAGCCCGATGTTGACGGCGCGGAAGGTGTTTTCGAGAAGCTTGACCATCTCGGCGGCTTGTGTGCCGCTGACTTTGACCACCTGAGTGATCGCCGTCGAGTATAGGGCGTGAACGGCTTCGGTGCAGTCGGGCGTGTAGCCGCCCACCACTTTGGGCGTGTTGCGCACGCTGTATTTTTGGTTGCCCGGATCGATGCGCTCCGGCGAGAAAGCCAGAAACACATCTGCGCCCACTTCGAAGCCGCGCTGTTTGAGTCGCGGCAGGAGGATTTCGTCGGTCGTGCCGGGGTAGGTGGTGCTTTCGAGGATGATGAGGAAGCCGGGATGAGCATACTTCACCACTTCATCCGCCGAGGCGATCACGTACGACATATCCGGGTCGCGTGTTTTGCGCAGAGGGGTGGGCACGCAAATGCTCACTGAATCAGCGTCGCGCAATGCAGAGTAGTCAGTGGTCGCCCGCAGCTTTCCCGAAGCGGCCAGCGCGGCCACCTCTTCGGTGGGCACGTCGGGGATGTAACTTTGCCCGGCGCTCAGCGAATCAACTTTGCGTTGATCCAGATCGATGCCGATCACTTTGAATCCTTCTTTGGCGAACTCGACTGCCAACGGCAAACCCACGTATCCGAGTCCGACGACGCCGACGACGGCAGTGCGGTTTCTCACTTTTTCGAGAAATTGAGTTTTGTTCATAAAAGCATTCAGCGTTCAGCAGTCAGCGATCAGCGAAAGGGTTGCTGAACGCTATTCGACTCTTGTCGCGTTGGAAATGGGGCGGCGAGAGATTTCCTCACTGCGCCCTTCGGTGCGGTAAAAGGCGATGATTTGATCGAGCGTTTGGTCGAGCGGGATCGTCGGCTTCCATCCAGTGAGCGCGTTGATCTTGGATGTGTCGGGCACGCGGCGGCGCATATCCTCGAACCCGGCGGCGTGGGCTTGCTCGTATGGCACGAGAATGATCTCGGATGAGCTGTTCGTGCGGGCTTTGACTCGGCGGGCGAGATCGAGGATGGTGATCTCTTCGGCGGAGCCGATGTTGAACACTCCGCCTTCGGCCTGCGGGGACTCCGCCAACCCGATGATGCCGCGCACCACATCGCTCACGTTACAGAAACACCGCGATTGCTGGCCGTCATCGTACACGGTGAGCGACTCGCCCGCCAGCGCCTGCCGCACAAAACGCGGCGCCACCATTCCGTAGCGCCCGCGCTGTCGCGGCCCAATGGTGTTGAACAATCGGAAGATCACGACCGGCAAACCTTTTTCTTGATGATAAGCGAGGGCCAAAAACTCATCCACCGCCTTCGACACCGCGTAACTCCACCGGCTGCGAACGGTGGGGCCGAAAACGGAGTCGTCGTCCTCTTTGAACGGCACGCTATCCGACTTGCCGTACAGTTCGGAGGTGGAAGCGATCAACACTTTTTTGCCGTATCGCCGCGCAGTGCGCAGAACCATCTCCGAGCCCATGATGTTGGTCTCGATGGTATGCACCGGCGACTGCACGATCAATTCCACGCCAACCGCGGCGGCCAAGTGGAAGATGAGGTCGCATTCGCTCACCAGTCGATCCATCACCGTTTCGTTGGTGATGGTTTCGATGGCGAATCTGAAATTGGGATTGGCGGTGAGGGGCTTGATATTTTCGAATCGGCCCGTGGACAGGTCGTCCACCACCATCAACGAATGCCCGGCGGCGAGCAGGGCCTCCGACAAATGGCTGCCGATGAATCCGGCTCCGCCGGTGATGAGTGCGCGCATAATATCTCCGTTGCGAGAGTCGCGCATGCAAACAAAGCATGGCACGAAAAAGCGGCCTCTCAGTTAAACTTGGCCGCTTCAGTGATTTTCTACGGGATACAGGGATTATAACGGGGGGGAGGGGTTCTGTCCAACGATGCCCCGATGGCGCTGGTTCAGCGCTCTTTCGGCGATTTCAGTGAGCCGAAGCCGGAGCGCATCGGAAGTGCAGAGCGCCGATACGGCAATTCGGCCACTGGAGGCAAGCGAATAGCGTTTGGCCGGATCGTTGCGAAGGGCTAACAACGCATCGGCCAGATCAGAAGGCGAGTCTGGCGGGATCAGCCATAGGTCACGACCTGCGACAAAGACTCGGCGCTTGGCTTCGCCATCGGCGGTGATCACAGGCCGGCCAGCGAACATGGCTTGGAGTTCCTTCGTGTATAACGAGCGGCGTTGCTTATCATCGCCGCGAAATGCCCCAAGGCAAACGTGTGCGCGCTGCACCGAAGCTGCCAATTCACTTGCCGGCACCGATCCAAAGAAAATAACATTCGACAGGCCCATCGTCTCAGCCGATGTGCGCATCTGCCGGGCAAGCGGGCCGTCGCCCACAAGCTCAAATATGATGTCGGAGTGCTCACGAAGAATGTGGGCAGATTGGAGGATCGCGTCAATGCCATGGCTGGCGATGAAACTGCCATCCCAATGAACGATAAATGGCGTTTGAGATTCGGGAGGAGAGGTGTGAGTGAAAAGCGCCTCGTCGATACCCGGCGGCAGCCACGCAGACCGAGTATTCGGAATCTGGTACAAGCGTCCAAAATACTCCTCATCTATCGGCGTGAACCACATCACCACATCCGGCAATCGGAATGCTAATCCGTCCAGCGCCTTCAAATACTGCGCTCGAAACGAAGTCGGGCGGTGTGCGCGCTGGCACACAACCATCTCATCATAGAATGAAATTCCGGGGTCAAAGATTAGCGCGGCGCCCGAGAGGCGCGAAAGCAACCATGCCAACGGAACGACAGTATGGCAGAATTCTGCCACAAGAATGATGGATGAAATTCGCGCTGATCTTTGAGAGAGGAATTGGCCTGCCAGCGCCGGCCAGCGCCGCACATTGGGCCACTTGGGCGGCACACGGCATTCAACAATCGGAATGCCAGCGGATGTCAACGATCTTCGAATGGCAAGATTGCGCGGATAACTGGGGCGATACGCGCCAAAATAACAGACCGAGACAGGGCGAGCCATTCAAAACAAACTCAACTGCTCCGCCCCGTCTTCCGGCGGAGTGGGCGCAGGGGTCTGCGCCGCTTCCACTTTCGCAATGAGTTCGGGCAGTTTCTTGAAATCCTGCTCAATCGACGAGCGATATTGCGGCTGATGCAGGGCCGCCGCCGGATGGAACATCGCCACCACCAGCCGCCCGCCGATGGTGCGCGCTTGCCCGTGAATGGACGAAATCCTCGCGCCGGGAAAAAACTTCTCCATCGAATAACGCCCCAACGTCACGATCACTTTGGGATTGATGATCGCAATCTGCCGCTCAAGATATTCGTTGCACGCCTTCAGTTCATCCGGCTCCGGATCGCGATTCTGCGGCGGGCGGCATTTCACCACGTTGGCAATGAACACCTCACTCCGCCTCATGCCGATGGAGGCTAGCAGCTCTTCCAAAAATTTGCCGGCCGCGCCCACGAACGGCCTGCCCTGCTCGTTTTCATGAAAGCCCGGCCCCTCGCCGATGAACATGATCTTCGCGTCCGCCGGGCCCTCGCCGGGCACTGCCTTCTTGCGCGTCGCGTGCAGTTTGCACTTCTCGCACGCCGACACCTCTTTGGCGATCTGTTGCAGGCTGTCTGCGGTTTCGCTCATGTCGTCGCTCCTGTCGTTCCGGCAAACAATTTACCACAAAGATTCAACGGCGCGAAGGTGGGCCGCTTCAATCGAACAGACTCGCGTTCGCGCTCACCCACTCCCACAGCCGTTTCACTCCCTCCGGTGGGGACACCATCGGCTTCCACCCCAACTCGGCCTCCGCCTTGCGAATGTCGCTGATGTACACCTTCTGATCGCCGGGCCGCCAATCCCCGTATCGCACTTCGATCTTGCGCCCGGCTAGCGATTCCAGAATCGGCCCCACCTCAGTCCAAATAGACAGGGTGAAATCTGGCCCCCCGCCAATGTTGTAAATCCGGCCGGCGATCTTCTCCGGATGATTCAACGCGATCTCGTACGCATCAAGCAAATCATCCACCCAGAGCATATCGCGCACCTGTTTGCCGTCTCCGTAAATGTTGATCGCTCTGCCCTTTGCAGTGGCGATCACAAAATGCGCCAGCCAGCCCTGATCCTCAACGCCGAATTGCCGCAAGCCATAAATGCACGACTGCCGAAACACCACCGTCGGCAAATCGTAAATGCGAGCGTAGTCGCGCGCGTACTGATCGCCCGCGCCCTTCGAGCAGCCGTAGGGAGAATGGAAGTCAAGCGGCTGCGTCTCAGGCAATCCCATCAGCAAATCAGCGTAACGCCAGCGCGTGGCCTCCTCGGCAACCCGCACCTCTTCCATCCCGCCGTACACTTTGTTCGTCGAAGCGTAAGCCACCATCGGCTGTGTGCCCGCCGCCCGCGCCGCCTCCAGCACATTGAACGTGCCCAGCGCATTAATCTCGAAGTCCTCGCGCGGGTCAGTCACCGAAGTGGTCACTGCCACTTGCGCCGCGAGATGATAGATGGCTTTCTGCCCTTTGGCCGCTTCGGCCATCGCCGCCGCGTCGCGCACATCGCCGCGCACAAAATGCAGTTTGCCCTGCGACTTCTGCGCTCGCTGCGCTCGCAGCCACTCCAAGTTGGCCGCCGCGCCTTTGCGCGAGAGGTTGTCGAACACCGTCACCTCGTGTCCGCCGCGCAGAAGCCGCGCCGCCCAATTGCAACCAATGAATCCAGCGCCGCCAGTAATCAACACCTTCACGATTCTTCACTCCTCTGTTCAGTATTCATCATTATTCTTATCGGCCTCGCCGTCATCAAGATCGCGTCCTCGCCGTTGTCGCGGTAATAATGCTTTCGCTGGCCCACCACCTCAAAACCATATTTGCGATACAGCCCGCGCGCCGCCGCATTCGACTCGCGCACCTCCAACGTCGCCATCACCGCGCCCTGCGCCAGCGCATGTCGGAGCATCGCTGTCAACAGCAATTCGCCCACCCCGCGCCCGCGCCACTGCGGATGCACCGCAATCGTGCTGATGTGCGCCTCGTCCACGATGAACCAATAGCCGCAAAAACCGATCACGTTCCGCGAAGCGCGGCCCAGCCACTGTCCCCCCTCCTCCGTTTCCACCGCCACAAAAAAATGCGCGTTCGCATTCTCGGTCAACTCTTTGCTATACGATAACTCCGACCACGGCAGCGCAAACGACAGCCGGTCAATCGCCGCCACCTGCGGAACATCGGCCAGCGTCATCGGCTCAATCGTCGTCATGTTTCACCCGATGTGGGCTGATGCGCATACACCGGCATCAGCGCCGCCGCCGAGTCAACTTCCCCGCGCCGCCAACGCTCCCACGCCATCTCGGCCAACCGGCTCGCCCGCCGCACATTTTGATCCGCAGACGCCACCCGGACTCCGGCTCCCTGCAAAACATCCATCCCTCGCGAATCGATCTCCCCCACCACAACCGATCCCGTCGCCGACCGACTCACATCCTCCCACGACCCGACGACTCCGTCGTTCGCCGACTCCCATCGCCCCGCCCTCGCCGAATACCGCGCCCACACCACCCGCCCGCGCCCGGCCTGAATTACCGCCACTGCTTCGCCCTCGTCGATGGGTAATGCCCGCACCGCAATATCGAGAGTCCGTACGCCGACGAGCGGCAGATCGCCTCGCGCCAGCGCCAACCCTTTGGCAAAGCCCAACCCAATGCGCACGCCGGTGAACGACCCCGGCCCAATGGCAACGGCAATCGCAGTCAACGCTTTCACCGCAACCCCCGACTCGATCAGCATCCGTTCCACCGCCGGGGCGAGCTCGGTGGTGTGATTGTTTTCCGATTGCCACACGGCTTCAGCCAGCGCGCGGCCCTCTTCGGCCAATGCGATGCTGATGGAGCGGGTAGCGGTGTCGATAGCGAGAATCACGAGCAATCGTAGGGCGTGAGGCGAAGAGCGGAGGGCGAAGAGCGAACGTTACGCCTCACGCTTCACGCCTCACGAGCCGCCGCCAACAACTCGGCGTGCCTCTCGCCTCTCGCGCTCACTCTCACTCGCCTCGTGCGATCATCTTCCCACTGCAACTCGATCCACAACCATTCGGGCGGAAGCAGTGCGCGCACGCGCTCGGCCCATTCGATCATGATCGCGCCCTTCGAGTCGTCGAGTAGATCGGGCAGGGCAATCGAGTCGGCGTCCGCCGAGTCGCGCAGGCGATAGGCATCCACGTGATAGAGCCGCCCGCCGTCGGCGCGGCTGTATTCGTTCACGAACACGAACGTCGGGCTGGTGGCCGGCTCGGCGGCGCCCCATCCGAGTCCGATGCCCGTGGCCAAAGTCGTCTTCCCCGCGCCCAATTCGCCGGAGAGGCAGATCACGTCTCCGGGCCGGATCAGTTGTCCGAGTCGTATGCCGAATTGT